>Ga0214545_1001405_pt1 | contig 44740 bp, 22 predicted proteins | sample CNSS4metaG_FD_160064 | JGI IMG/M metagenome (GOLD analysis project Ga0214545, IMG submission 160064) | Root nodule microbial communities from cowpea collected in UCLA plant growth center, Los Angeles, California, USA - CNSS4 | ecosystem: Host-associated > Plants > Roots > Nodule | place: USA... | reverse complement strand
CATAGTTATATATATATATATATATATATATATATATATATATATATATATATATATATATATATATATATATATATCACATATATTTATTTAGTTAATTTTCTTCATTTAATTTTTCTCAGCATAAGTTATACTTCCTTTAAATATCTTAATTGTTTGAAATACCGTTTAAAATAATTATTGTAGTTATTCTTTGAACTGTTTAAATTATCTTAAATTATTTGTATTGCTACCTTCGGCATCCTTATGACTAAGATCATGTCAAATATCATTACTTATCAAGGATTATAAATCCTTTTTAATTTATTATCTTAGAATTTCACTTCCTACATATATAAAAAATAATAATTTATTCTATATTTCACCAAATTATTTATATTTACAATTAAGGATGTAAACAAGGATCATAGGATATAGATTTGGGATAAATATTCGTTTTGTACTTTTCTTCATGTATGTATCTGTTATGCAGATACCCACATATTTTATTAATATCTACGGATATCTACATGTACCCGCATGTATTTACAAAAAAAAATTAAAATATTTAACAACATATTTTGACCATAAATTCAAATAAAATACAATACATAATATTCATAAATTTCAAACAGTTCAATAATCCATTTAAATAGTGTTGAATGACAATTTATAAATAAATTATAAATTGAGATGTTTAAAACCAATTGATAAAAAATAACTCATTCATTAAAATAAATGTGTTAATATTTTAATCATGTTTTTTTAACTTAAATTAGAGTATAGTGGGTACGAGTATCCACATGTACGAATACTATGATGCTCGTACCCGCGTCGTTAATATGCGGGTATAAAAAATATCCATTTCCGTTACCCCAAGTATCCATTTATAATATCCATTTTTTACCCGTTGTGGGTTTTATCTACGAATATCCATAAGTACGAAATTTTTTGACATTCCTAACTGTGAGAAATTGATAACATTAAGAAATTGAGAACCTTGAGATGTAGATAACCGTGAAAAATTGAGTACTGTGAGAATTTGAAAACCTTGAGAAATTGAGAACTGGGAAAAGTTGAGAATCGTGAGAAATTAAGAATAGTGAGAAATTAAGAATAGTAAGAAATTAAGAAACGCGATAAATTGAGAACCTTGAGAAATTGATGACCGTCAGAAATTGTGAACCGTCAGAAATTGAGAACCTTGAGAAATTGAAAATCGTGAGAAATTGAGAACTTGGAGAAATTGATAATTGTGAGAAATTGAGAGTCGTGAGAAATTGAGAACCTTGAGAAATTGAAATTGAAATTGAGAAACTTGAAAAATTGAAATTGAGAAAATTGAGATCTTGAGAAGTGTGAGAAATTAAGAACATTGATAAATTAAGAACAGTAAGAAATTAAGAACTATGAGAAATTGAGAACCGTGAGAGATTGAAAATATTGAGAAATTGAGAATCATGAGAAATTGAGAACCTTGAAAAATTGAGAACACTGAGAAATTGAGAACCTTGAGAAATTGAGAACCATGAGAAATTGAGAACCTTGAGAAATTGAAAATTAGAACTTTGCGAAATTCAAATTAATAACCTTGAGTAATTAAAATTAAGAATCGTGGAAATTGAAATTAAAATTGAGAAACTGAAATTGAGAACCTTGAGAAAGTGAGTACCTTGACAACCTTGAGAAATTGAAATCGAGAACCTTGAGAAATTAAGAACCATCAGAAATTGAGAACCGTGAAAATTGAAAGCCGTGAGAAATTGAGATATGTGAGAAATTGAAAGCCTTGAAAAGTTGAGAACCTTGAGAAATTGAGAACTATGAAAAATTTAGAACCGTGTGAAACTTTGAATCGTGAGAAATTAAGAATCGTGAGAAATTTAGAACCGTGAGAAAAATAGAACCATGATTGTGACAAATTGACAATCGTGAGAAATTGATAACCGTTAGAAATTGTGAGCCGTGACAAACTGAGGACCTTCCGAAATTTAGTACCTTTAAAAATTGAGAATCTTCAGATATTGAGATCCGTGAGAAATTAAGAATATTGAGAAATTGATAACCGTGTGAAATTGAAAACTGTGAGAAGTTTTATACCGTGAAAATAGATTACCGTGAGCAATTGAAAGTCGTGAGAAATTGAGACATGTGAGATTCAAAATTGAGAACCGGGAGAAATTCATAACCTTGAGAAATTGAGAAACAACAGAAATTGTGAATTGTGAGAAATTGAAAACTGAGAAATTGAGAACCGTGAGAAATTAATAGCCGTGGGAAATGGAGAACCTTGAGAAATTGAGAACTATGAGAAATTGAGAACCGTGAGAAATTGAGAGCCATGAAAAAACTTTGAACCGTGAGAAATTTAGAGTCGGGACAAATTGACAATTGTGAGAAATTAAGAACTGAGAGAAATTCAGAATCGTGAGAAATTAAGAACCGTGAGAATATGAAATTAAGAACTGTGAGAAATTGAGAACCTTGAAAAATCAAGAAACATGAGAACTTGTGAACTATGAGAAATTGTGAACTTTGAAAATTGGGAATCGTGAGAAATTGAAAACCTTGAGAAATTGAAATTGAGAACCTTGAGAACTTTGAGAAATTGTGAACAGTGAGAAATTGAGAACCGTGAGAAATTAAAATTGAGAACCTTGAAAAATTGAGAATGAGAAATTTAGAACGTTAAGAAATTGGGAACCTTGGGAAATTGAAATTGAGAACCTTGTGAAATTGAGATCCTTCAGAATTTGAGAATCTTGAGAAATTAAAAACCGTGAGAAATTGAGAACGGTTAGAAATTGAGAACCTTGTGAAATTGAGATCCTTCAGAATTTGAGAATCTTGAGAAATTAAAAATCGTGAGAAATTGAGAACGGTTAGAAATTGAGAACCTTGAGAAGTTGAGAACATTGAGAAATTGAGAACTATGAGAAATTTAGGACCGTGTGAAACTTTGAATCATGAAAAATTAAGAATCGTAAGAAATTTAGAACCATGAGAAAATTTAGAACCATGAGAAATTTAGAACCGTGAGAATTTTAGAACCATGACTGTGAGAAATTGATAACGGTTAAAAATTGTGAACTATGAGAAATTAAGGACCTTCCGAAATTTAGAACCTTCAAAAATTGAGAATCTTCAGATATTGAGATCCATGAGAAATTCAGAACTATTAGAAATTGAGAATAGTGAGAAATTGAGAATCGTGAGAAATTGAGAGCCCTGAAAAGTTAAGAATATTGAGAAATTGAGAACCGTGTGAAATTGAAAACTGTGAGAAGCTTTATACCGTGAAAATTGATTACCGTGAGAAATTGAAAGTCATGAGAAATTGAGAAGGGTGAGCAATTCAAAATTGAGAATCGGGAGAAATTCATAACCTTGAAAAATTGAGAAACAATAGAAATTGTGAACTTTGAGAAATTGAAAATTTTTGAGAAATTGAGAACTGTGAGAAATTGAAAGTTGTAAGAAATTGAAAACCTTGAGAAATTGAGAGCCGTGAGAAATTGAGAACTAAAAAATTGGGAATGTGAGAAAGTGTGAACCGTGAGAATTGAAATTAAGAACCGTGTGAAATTGAGAACCCTGAGAAATTCAGAAGCATGAGAACTTGTGAACCGTGAAATATTGAGAACCTTGAAAATTGGAAACTTTGGGAAATTGAAAACCCTGAGAAATTGAAATTGAGAACCTTGAGAACTTTAAGAAATTGTGAACTATGAGAAATTGAGAACCTTGAGAAATTGAAATTGAAAATGAGACACTGAGAACCTTAAGAAATTGGTAACCTTGGGAAATTGAAATTGAGAACCTTGAGAAATTGAGAACAATTAGAAATTGAGAACCTTGAGAAATTGAGAGCCATGGTTAATATAGAACATTAAAAAATTGAGAATCGTGAAAGATTGAAAACCGTGAGAAGCTTTATACCATGAGAAATTGTGAACCGAGAGAGATCGAAAACCGTGAGAAATTGAAAATTGTGAGAAATTAAGAACCGTGAGAAATTGAAATTGAAAACGATGAGAAATTGAGAACCTTGATAAATTGAGAAATGTCAAAAATTGCGAACGGTGAGAAATTAGGAACCTTGAGAAATTGAGAACTGAGAGAAACTTTGAAATGTGCGAAATTAGGAACTGTGAGAAATTAGGAATCGCGAGAAATTAAGAATTATGAAAAATTAAGAACCGTGAGAAATTGAGAACTGTGAGAAATTGAAATAGAGAAAAATTGAGAACCGTGAGAAATTAAAATTAAGAATCGTGGAAAATTGAGAACCTTGAAAAATTGAGAAATTATGAACCGTGAAATTTTGAGAACCGTGAAAATTGGAAACCGTGAAAATTGGAAACCGTGAGAAATTGAAATTGAGAACCTTGAGAAATTGTGAACTATGAGAAATTGAGAACCTTGAGTAATTGAAATTGAGAACCATGAGAAATTGAAATTGAAATTGAAAACCTTGAAGATTTGAGAACCTTGAAAGTTAACAATGAGAAATTGAAATTGAGAGTCTTGAGAAACTTGAAAAATTGAGAACTTCGAAAAATTTTGGAACCTTAGGAAATTGAAATTGAGAACCTTGAAAAAATTGAGATCTTGCAGAAACTATGAACCCTGAGAAATTGATAACTGTGTGAAATTTAGAATTGTGAGAAATTGAGAACCGTGAGAAATTGAAAGGAGTGAGAAATTGAGAATCGTGAAAAATTGAAAATCATGAGAAGCTTTAAAATGGTGAGAAATTGAGAATCATGCAAAATTGAAATTGAGAATCGTGAGAAGTTGAGAATTGTGAGAATTTGAAATTGAAAACCATGAGAAATTGAGAACCTTGAAAAATTGTGAAATGTTAGAAATTTGGGAACGGTGAGAAATTTAAACCCTTGAGAAATTGAAATTGAGAACCTTGAGAAATTGAAATTAAGAACTTAGATAAATTGAGAACCATGAGAAGTTTGAGAAATTGAAATTGAGAACTTTGAAAAACAAAGAACGTGAAGAAATTCATAACCTTGAGAAATTGAAAAACTTGCAAATTTGAGAACCCAAAAAAATTGAGAACCTTGAGAAATCGAGAACCGTTAGAAAAATGAAAACTGTGAAAATTTGAGAACCAAATGAAAGATAGAACTGTGAGAAATTAAGAACCGTGCAAAATTGAGAACTTGAAAAAATTAAAATTGAGAACCTTGAAAATCATGAAAATTTGAAAACTTTGAGAAATTAAAATTGAGAACTTAAAAAATTAGAAACGGTAAAAAATTGAGAACCGTGAAAAATTGAGTACCTAAATAAATTGAAAATCATCATAAATTGAGAACAGTAAAAAAATTAAAAACCTAAAGAAATTAAAGATCTTAGAGAATCGAGGAATTGAAAACCTTGAGAAAAGTGGAGAGAAAAGTTATTTCTATTTTCAATGCATGAAAACTGGAAAAAAAAACATTTTTATCATTTCAAGGCTATTATTTTAGTGATGAATTATTGAGTGTCTATATTAAACTATATATACATATATTTTTTATATCACAGCTTCATGTCGTCACATTTAAGAAGTTTGACAATTGATGTTACTCGCGTTCGTCTTCACCAAACTCACATTAACAACATTAACGGAGATCAAAGTTTCTCAATGTATGAATTAATTTGTTGACTAATGAGAAATTAACTTAATATATTTAAATTAAGTATAGTTTTTAGTGTTCAATCTTTTTAAGTGTAACACTATAAGGCATAAATTTTTGCGGAGTGTATTAGAAAAAGAAAAGTTTTTTATATACACAAATCTAACACTTCACATTTGCGTACACTTGCTAAAAAGGGATAATCACCAATGAGAATAGATGAGTAATTAATGCTGAAAAATGAAAATAGACAATCAAATACCTAATAGCACGTGTTTTTAATAAGAATGTGCAAATATGAAGTATTAAATGTGATGAAGGTAAGAATTAATTGCTCTAGAAAGAATGTATAGTGTTATTAAAATTTCAAGTAAGTAAAATATTAATTACACTTTTCAAAAAAAAAAAATCATTGGCCTTCCATTGAAAGTTACTCCATCTTAACTTAAATATAAGTAAATGTTAATCATCTTAGTCTTGTTTAATGTTAATATTTAAATATATCCTTATATTGATGATTAAGTTAAAGCATGTGATATTCATATAATTATTTTTAATTTAACAATTATACTTTTACTAGTTGAAATTTAAATTTTTTATTTTTAATCAAATCTCAAATTCAACTTAAATTTGATAAAATATTATTACAATTATTATTCACAGATGCAAGGCATAATAATACTATAAAGACTTCAGAATTAAACGAAACACTTTTTTTTTCAAGTGAACAAACCAACAATGAGCTAAATACTAGTAAAAAAGTGAATTGGAGATTTTTCATAGTAAAAAAAAAAATTGAAATCTGATAAGGTGAAAGTGATTCTTAACCTAATTGTTATTACAAAGTATAGTCTTAATTTAAAAGAAATGAGATAAGTACAAATTTACAGAAAGGGAAAAGCTTTCGAAGATGGGAAGAAGGGTATTAGGTAGGGAAGAAAAAAAAAAGCAAATATTAGGTATGGAAGAAAAAAAAGCGAATATTAGGTACGGAAGAAAAAAAAATTAGGTAAAGAAGAAAAAACGAAAAAGGGAAAGACTTAAAAGTCCAAATCTTGTGGTGTGTGACCACTTTTTTAGATACGTGAAAACATGTGTTATTTCTTTTATTATAACAAAAAATTATAATTATAAAAATAAATATAATAACTTTACAATTTTATTATAGATGATTATTTTTGTAAATGATTTTTTCTAATTTAAAATAATGATTTAATTCAAAAATAACAACAGTTAAATAAGAAACCGTTAAATTGATAAAAAGGTCATTTAAAATTTAAAGAAAATGTAGACACAACTCATTTAGACACAAAAACAAAAACTCCTTTATATAATAGCATAGAAATATAGAAGCTTGGTTTTAATAGAAATTAATATATAGTTAAAACTGTCAAGATTTATTAAAAATTTTAAAAAACATATCATCAAAATAGAACAAAAAATAAAATTATATTATAACTTAAAAGTGAAGTTAAATATGATTTTCATCTCTAAACTATTAAAAAAATTATATTCTATTTCTAAATTAAATTATAAACTATTTTATTTCTGGACTTTACTATAAAATAATCCATATACAATATGTTAAAAAAGATGTTTTATATAGGTAAAAAATAAAATAGTTTATAAATTAAGTTGGAAAGGAAATACAATTTTTTTATAATAATTTAGTGAAAAAAAATAATCTTTAAAAATATAATGCATAAATAATATTGTTAGACATACCAAAAGTTAAGAAATGGAACAACAGTTTTAAAATAGTTGGCATTACAAGCAACAATCACGATGAGCTTTAGTATCTCTTTCAAAATGATCTGATATCAACACACGAATCCAATAAATAAAATTTCCAAAGGAAGAAGAAGCACTCAGTAGTGAGCCTGATAAAAATACAAACAAAATTGATTGCAAAAGCAGCATAAGATAAGCATCAAAGAAAGAAAGAAAGAAAGTGTAAAATAAGCTAACTGAAGCACCTAAATTGGAAAAGAGAACTACTATAAGGGGGAACTACCTCAGCAATAAAACATTGCCCCCAGTATACGGCACTTACACAAAAAAAACCAATGCCTTTCATTGTCTTCAATGCTCACAACTCAAGTTTTGTGGACAACCATGACCACACACCATCTTCCAACACAAGAATTCAGCTTTCACAAAAATGAGATTTTTCGCCTATTCATCTTTAAGTGGGCCGTCATACTCTGTTCCGTTGTCCAATGCAGTCAGGCTAGATGACGAGCTTGACGAGTCGGCGTTACTGTCGTTGAAACTGTTTTTTGATGGAGTTCTCTGAGGATTGTTAGCTGCATGGTTCTGTCCCTCCTCTGCTAGTTTTTTCATGATGTTCATGATAGTTGGAACAAACTTGGTAGACAAGGAAATGATTGCCGGAAGCTGAAGAAGGAAAAAAGGGTAAGAAACAAGGATACTATGAACTTCACAACAGACTCTTGCTAGCTGAATTTGTAACTAATGCTCATAGATTGCAACAAAATTCACACACTGAGATTGAACAATAAATTATAAAGATCATAAAAGCTTATACTCACGGCTCCATTGCGAAATTCACCCGAGATGTCAAGCTGCACCCATAGGGCTTTAATAAGAAGATAACCAACAAAGATGACACCCAAATACAAGGGGTTTCTGCCATGGAAAATATTAAAATTGGGTAAGATCAATTGATTAGTACACACGAGTAAAGAGTTTTCCTTAGGTTTGTGCTTAAGGTAACATTATGTTATTGAAATGCCCAGCAAATACTCAAAACAGGTTTATCTCCAACACTATTCTCATTTTACAATTACTACTTTTACACTGAGCAGTTGTAGGAGGAGTAAGATGCAAGTCAAGAGCAAGAGAAAACCAAAGAAGTAATTCTAAAAAATATTAGCAGAATGAGGTTCACATGCACCTTAGAAGTGTCATAAATTCATTAAATCCTAGGATAACCAAAGCAGCTATCGCCCAAGGGGGAGGTAACCAGTTGTTGTTGCGCTTGCTTGCTTCCTGAAAATATAAAGAATCTTACATCAATAAGAATAGTAAAATCCAACAAGAAACTAAAATCTACTGATAATTGATGCTTTCATGATATAACCTAAACATTACCACAAAGGACAAAACTTACATCAAGTACAACAGATACTGTTGGTGCTATTCTCCAATCAAATTTGGAGTTTTTGATAATTTGCATCTTTTTAAATGCATAGCATATTATCAAGGTGAAAATCTAAACATAATTGGAGGATATCGCCAACAGTATCTATAGAACGGCAATCTAAGTTTCCACCCTTTAGAAATGCAGGAAATATACTATGTGAAACATAAGAGCTAATCAGACACATAATTTACATTAATAATATTAATTTTCTAATAATCACAATAGATTATTCGTTTTCCTATATTTAGAGGAATCTTAAAAGTCTTTAACAAATAAGAAACATCATGCCTGTGCAGCAATGGCTTGAGAGACAGTGTACTCTGTCTCTGTCCTGAATTGCCTCCACAAAGACTTGCACTGAACAGGCGTAATCAATGTTTTGGAAGAAGAAACCTGAATAGAAATTTCACACACCACAGGTCAGTGCCCAGGATAGAAAATGCTCTCAAAATGTTACCAGAGAAACCATAATATAGCATTTGCAGCCTAAAATATACAAGCAATTCACAAATCATCACAGCAAGAGATATATTTATATTTTTTGTTAGGGCAATCATATCACATTAATTGACACCAATCAACCCATTATCTCCCGAAACAGGTACACGACTCAATACTTCATCACAAAATTAAAAATGCACCTCTTCCCAGCTGCTAGAAGCTAGTGGATCAACCACTGTCATGCTCCTTGTACCATTACTGCTTGGTGCTGGTTCCACCAAAGCAACTGCTAACACTTTCTCAATATTGTCAGAGTCATTATCATCCAAACGAATTGCAGCCATGACAGATAGCAACTTCAAAGACTGAAAAGTTGTAAATATGATTAAAAAGATTAATCAAAAAGTCATAAAAAATCATTAAGAAAATAATATTCATAGTCATGTCGTACAGAAGAACGAGCAGTCTTGGTGATGGATCGTATATCTTCTTTACCCGTCCAAACACGAGGCATTGAATCAGCATCATGACTAAACAACATTGTAAACCTGCTTTCAAAAGTTAAGGTAAGCGCATCAAAGTACAACTGAAAGGAAAAGGTATCAACTTAGAAATTGCAGAAGATTCATACCTGTCCTTCATGCGGATTAGAACTCTTCCTACTTCTTCCTTTGCCTTTCCTTCTACCAGACCTCTTGCATAATCCTCTAAACTTTTAAGCATGTTCTGTCTTGTTTCATCATCCATATCAAACCCAATAAGTTCAGCAGAGAACCCTGAAACAGCTGATAAAGTCTCACGCTTAAGAAGGTTCCTTATTGATGACCAAGTATCACTATTAGCTCCGTCCAAAAGAGCTTCAACAGGTCCAGACAAAGCTTGTTTAAGTTTTTCCTGCAACAGTACTACTATCAGAAATCTTTCCAAGAAGTTATTCCCTCAAATTAAAAACCAAACCAAGTAGAACAACCTAATAAAATTTCATAAATTACTAGCCTAAAATCAATACCGAGCATGAGAAGTATCTTGTACTTTTGAATAGTCGCTATTAATTGAAAAAGCTTTCACAACATAAATTTTGACAATCGATCCCTTAGTAACCGTAGGTTAAGGACGACAATTCTACCAATACCTAACGGATAATTCCAAAATAATAATCCACACCAGGCAGAATAAATATCTGCTTAATCGGAAAAGATACCACTTAAATATTCATAAGACATGAATGGTCAAATACCTCATATGATGAAGTAAGTTCAGAAATCTTGGCTGCACGCACAGCTGCAATATGTGCATCAATGTCCCTCACCAATTTCTCTCGCACTTTAGATGTATCCCAGTTTGCTTGTTCAATAACAATATCTGCAATGACAATAAATAAGTTCCATTTAGTAATTCAGTCTAGATTAAGAAACATGCTGCCAACAAATATCATCAATTTTGACTTCTTAAAAAGTAGACATTGTAATGAACGAGCAATTATGCACCCAACATCAAATTAGTCACTGTACACAATCCACTTCTTGTTTATCCTTATTCACCGTTTTCCCTTTCCAAATGTATTATATGCTTTGGCCTACAACTTCTATTTATTTATTGTTCACAAATAAACAGAATGGAGAAACTTTATATTACCTGCACATGCTTCGTCAAATTGAACCATACATGACCCACTGCATTTCCTAGCAGCCATAGAAAACCCTTCCCCTCCATTCAAAGCCTTGTCAAATGCCGCCTTGAATTTATCCAAAGTTCCAGATCTTATATGTCCCAACGCAGATTGGAATGCTGGGTGGACAAGCTAACCAATTGAAAAGGAGTTAAGGACACTATAAATATCGCACTATAATAGCTACTGATAAAGAAGTAAAGGCTAATGTGACCAGTATCTAAAATAGTCATTTTGCTTCAAAAGTCACCAATTTTGTGTTTTTCTTTCAATATATCAAATTCATATATTTTCATGAGGGAAAATGGCTGAGACCAGTTGAGAACCATTACTTGGAACAATTTTTCTTGTAGTTGCTTTTGTTTGGCAGTTCTCACACCTTCATCAAAAAAGGCGGCTTCAGCATCATACCTATATTAAAAGAAAATGCAATAGCTCAATATACCTTCACTCTACATCACCTCATTCTTACATGATGCAACAGCCAACAGCATGTAACGTTAAGATAACAAGCTTGCAAAATTCAATACCAAGCTACAGTAAACTTAGAGATTGCATGTCGCATCACAGAAATAAAACAAAGTCCTTTATAAATAAAATAATGAGTTGGTATTGGAAGAGCAGCCAGAAAACAATACATGGTATTACTGTGTAACACATGTAACTACCAAATTCAAAGACTAGAGTAGAAAATGAAAAACATCAAGCTAAATATGGAATCCTATAAAATTTCCATCCAATGATGGATGCCAATCTTTCTTTTACAATCGTACAGCAGATGCCGTACAAATACCTATGTACCATGATTTTATCATAAACTTCTCTAAACCTACAGTTTCACTCAAAAAGTCATGGCACCTAATTAAAAAATGAAAAACTGTTAAAGACAGAGGGCATAGGGTGAGGGAACCATGCTGCTCCACTAAACAGAACTGGCAGTAATGATTGTAAAAGCTAAAAGAGTTAGACAAAAAGCTTAAAATATAGCATAAAATATACTCACTCTGATAAACAAGTACCAAGGAGTGAACTGAGCTTTCTCCCAAATCCAGGAACAGGGTCAGATTGCACAGCCTCTTCCAATTGACACCAATCCTGAGTCGGAATTGAAAGCAATTTCCACATCATTAGTAATTAGGAGGGTCAAAATATGTTGGAGGATTATACCAAACTAAATGTCAATACCTCATTTGCAGAAAAAGCGGCATATTTCTCATCGGTGATTTCTTCACATCGAACAGTAGCAACCATAACCTACAAGTTGGTAATAAAATCAAGTTTAAATTGAAATACAGTTCATAACCACAAGTTGGTTTACTCTTTCATTAATAAAATCAAGGTTAAATTGAAATATAGTCCCTACAACTGACTTTTTCTTTTCATTTTAGTACCTACATTAAACTCTCCACAATTTTATACCAACATGAAAAAATGTTTACTAAAATGGTCCTTGATGCTGCTTATCAACGTTACAACAGTATTACATTTAGGACCTATACTTGACAAAAGAAATTAACTTTAGTCCCTAAATAAAAAAATCTCCACATTTTGGATCCTACACCAAATAATGTCAACAAACAACGGGGACTAGTTTGTAAAAAAGTAAATCATGTACGAATAGAAATTAAGGGTTTTCATGCAGGAACTAAACTGAAAACTAGTGCCAAATGTAGGGAGCAAATTCTAAATGTAACCTAAATCAATGCACATGAAAAGAAAAGCAGCATTGTCACAGCAATATATTACCTTATGTGCAGGAAGGTCGAGATCTTTGTTCTCCTTAATGACTTTCCATATTTCCTGGCAACTAAATGAAAATCCAGAAGCGGGAACTACTCCACGCCGATCCCCTGCAAGCCCACCAGGAGCAATGGAATGGTGGAATCGTTGCCGCAAACTGGCAACCTACATTCAAAATAAACCAGAACAAAATATCAAGCAATGTAGACATACAGAAATTTAACAAACCAAAAAAAGGGTCCGTTCCCCACTACATTAATTTATACAAATGGATCAAGATGCAAGGGCACATGGTCACTGATGCAGATATCGAGATACAAACAACCCAAAATCCTTATAATGGGTTATATTGTACCATCAACAAGTAAACAAGAAGGAAACAGGAGCACAATTCATACCTGCTCTCTAAATTGCTCTTCCTTTTCTTCAAAACTAGAAAGTGCAACAACCTCAACCTGAACATTTGTTGCCAAGTGTAAACAATTAATATAAACTTCAAATAAAATCTTGCTGCACAAGAACATCAGTAAAGATTAGCATTATCAAACGAATGAAAAACTAACGTTGAAAAATTCACTTAATGGGGTTTCCTTGTGGGCCTGTGGTTTAGGAACAGAATCCCATATCTGCACAGGGAAAAAGTAAAACAAGGTAAGTAAAAACTCTATAAGAATTCCAAAATAATATATGGAGATGAAAGCACTACATTACCTTCTGAATATCTTCTCGCAAAACAGGTTCTAAATTTTCAAGTGGCGTCTATAGAAGAGAAAGGTTAACCACATCAACAACAAATAGAAGTATTTAAAATTAAAAAATAAAATATAAAAATATATATAACAAGACAATAAACAGTTATTACAAACCCTTGTTTTATCACGTATGACAAACAACAGTGTTGTTTTTCGTGGACTAAACAATCTCATCATGACCTGAAAGTAAAATTGAGTAAACAGTTAGGTAGATGATAACTGACAATTGACAAGTTTCAAGATTCAAGATAATTGCTTGAGTCAATTGGCAAACAACACATACTTGAAAGACAGTTTTTAAAAGTGGCTTATTTGCAGCTTGCTCACGGCCAATGTCATGGCACCACCTTCACAACCATTGCAGATGAGGGGAATTAGTTGCACAAAGAAAGAAGATTCAAAATGGAAAAAGACTAAAACAAGAAATACGCTACAGACTTAAATGTTTCTGAAATTGTTCCGTATTAAAGATGTAACAAGTGTGAGAACTAAAAAGAAGAAGAAAAACTCACATGTTTATTAACACAATATCTGATACAGCAAGAGCAAATAGAGCACTCTGCTTTTCAAAAGCAGTGTCATCCTGAGAAAAAAAAAATTCAGTAAACAAGGAGAACTGATCGCAGGAAGTAAACTATTCCTAATTCATCACAATGCTAACACGGATAAAACTTTTTTGGAACTCTTTCTCACAATTTAATAACAAAAAAAAATCATAGAGATCAAGAGGTTAGAGAGGGGAAATTGACAAGATAACCAAACCTCCCATTTATCATTTTTATCATTTTCCATAAAAAATTTTAAAAAATAAAACAATGTTATTTTGCATGTGCATAAAAAGGAAAAGGAATGTTACAAGTAAATCTTGAATAACAGGAATTTATGAACTCAAAACAATTTATAATAAACATCAAATGTTCTACAAGGGGCTAGAAATCCAAATTAAAAAATATAAATCCAAATGGCAATTGGATGTTGACAATAGAATGAATTTTGAGGCTACAACCAACATTAATTGATAAATAACCCAAAAAACAACACCTCTCCACGTTCTCTTCCATCAGTACCCTCCAAATCCATAACAATTGTACAAGGCTCTATGCCATTGCATCTAGCCATCCAGATTCCTTTGGTTGTTTGAGACCTGAAAACAAGCATATTCATCAGGTCACCACCTTTGTTAGTTGAGCAGGGCTTGTGTGACATGTCAAATTGCAACAACATACCTTCCCTTGAAAGCATCCATCTCTCTGAAGTTGGTACGAAACAAATTATTTAATAGTGTGCTCTTGCCTGCCCAGAGCAAACAACAGGAAGAGCTAGATAACATTAAGATCCTTTTATGCTTGTTAATGAATTTAAATAAATGCAAAAGAATTAAGTAAAATTAAAGAGAAAAATACATTTGAGAAAAGGTTATAATTAAAAGGCCTAGGAGACTGAACCTAGTCTAGCAGGAATCACTATTTAATACAGATGATGAAGTCATAGATATAAGCCACAACAATTGAGCTAGTGGTGAGTTTTTGGGTAATTTGCAATGGGCCATTCATAGGTTTCGGTCTCATTGCTACTCATGTAACAAAAAATTGTAAAATCATATCAAATTCAATTAGAATGAGGCTATTATTAATTAAAATTTAATTTAACCTTTCCATGAATCTTAAATAACAATTATCTCCATCATGGTGTTAAGTGAAATAAACATGTTAATTACCTGCAGATTTTAAGATCCTCGGGCGTATAGACAGGTTACAGCAATCATAAAATTCAATTATCTCGAGAAGGGAAGGAAAAACAATAAAGCTATGGAAGCAAGAAAGCATACCACTACTTTGTGGACCCATTATAGAAACTACAGCATACGAAAGCCCACAATCAGCCAACTTCACCTCCTTCATAAAGTTGTCAACCCCAGAAACATTGTATACACCATCTCCGTCAAGAATTTGAGTTGAACAACAAGAATCACTATCCGCTGGATAAGCAGATACTTCATATTAGTAGAGGCGAAATTATAACTTGCTCAAATTTAAAGTATAACACTAATTGAGATCCACAGGCAAAACTGGAATCTTAGGTATGATTTCAGCTTTGCACTGTGATATACAAATTGCTAGAGAAACAGAAATCAGGAATAAAGGAAATTCAACTTGATCATCCAGCCCTGGTAAGAACATTGTTATCTGGTTCAACACTCCATCCATTCATCAATTCATGCCCAATCCAATACTCCCACTAGCACTGAAAAAACTTAGCAGGGATACTAATCTCCGAACCATGAAATTAGATAAATCAACCCTCTAATAGCCACACAAAAATCTAAACCTTGTCCCGGATCTAACCAATTAGTCACACAAAAAACAAATTAAGGATCAAATGTCAAAATCAATCACACCCTCAAATTCCCATAAATCCTACAGAAATATTCGCTTGAAACTGAAATTATAAATAAAACAGAAGTCGAAAATAAAAGGTAAAAACAAAACGCATGCAAGTGTAACTACAGGTTTTCCGTTAACACCCAACAACCCTCGTCTATAAAAGATTTCAACTGTGATGTAAGTTAAAATTGGGAAAGCAAAGAGAAATCAAAAGGTGAAGAATAAAGCTGTGATCAGAACAAGATTGGAAAAAGAATGCAGGAATCAGATCGACGATGAAGAGAACGGAAAAAGCATACCCATTGGCGTGGGATTGGAAACAATAGTTGAGAAATGCGGTAAGGAAGATCGAAAGAGAGAAAAGGAAGGAAGCGATCTCAGACTCTCTATGGCAGAGGCGTTACCATTGCCATGCCATCACCATAACTACAAACATATATTTTTCATTTTCTTCTCTTTTCATTTTTCCTTTTTTACCTTTTTTCTTATCGGTCGGCATTGAAAAATTGGAAATAACTTTTTTTAGTTTTGTTTTTTTTATTTTATTTTGATTTTCAACGAAAAAATATAACTGAGTTTTCTTCTGCTTTTCTTAAACAGCTTGAGTTGAACATGAGAGTTCTCCTTTTGAATTTTTCTTGAACAATTTTTTAATTAATTTAAAAAGTATATCCGCTAATATAGAAAAATAATTAGATTAAATAAAATTAAGGAAAATGAGAAATTTTCCAGATATTTCGTATTCGTGACAGCATCTGACCAATCGACGTGTCTTGTTTGTGGCACAATCCATCGTATCAAATCAACACAGCTAAAATGATTTTCAATAATTTTTTGTTTTTTTAAACATTGGATGGCATTTTCAACTTAGATATGTTAGTTTGATATTTTTTTAATATGTAAATTGAATTTCAAATTTTTAAAAAATATTTTAATTAAATTTTTTTCGACTAAAAATATTAATGTTACTAATATTGTTGATATTTAAAATATTTATAAAATTAAATATATTAATATAAATATTCGTATTAAAATTTATTGATAAAAATTAGTAATTTTTTTCTGTGAAAGACTTAGTTAGATATTTTTTCAAAAATTTAAACTTAAATGATATAATATAATTAGAGTAAATATTATAGATAATATAACAAGTTCTATTGCACTAGTTTTTAATTTGACTTTGGTAATAACTATTTTAAAATTTATTTACAACATGACTTTTTATAAAACTGTCTCCTTATTAAATTGTAACTTCTTTAATATATTTTAATATATAACATACGATTTATTATTTTCCTATTTTTTTCGAAAATTTGGTTAAAAAAATCTATAATTATTAGTTTTACATGTGTATCAACTTAACCAAAAAAATGTATGAAAGAAAAATCAAAAGTATAAATTTCTAAAATAGAAAAATTTTAGTCACAAAGAAAAATAGCCAATAAAAGATGTACATGGGGGATTGAATTCGTAAAATTGTTGTAACTCATAAATTATGAAATCTTTTGAAAAATGAAAATTATTGGTGAAAATGGAATTAAAAAGTCATATAAAAACATTGAGTATAATAAAATAAAATAAAAAAAACAGAGTTGGAAAAGGGGCGGTGGAAGAGTGGGACCCACTTGTGCCGCCCTATGTCCTTTCGGCGAACGTGAAAATGTAACTTTTTACAGCACGTGTAACCCAGTTTCTCACCATTTCTCTCTACAATCACTTGCGTTGTACGCACGCGCGATCACACTTGTTGCAGCATTTACATCTCATGTGCTTCGTGGGTCCCACCTATTTCTGCTTGTTCTGTTCAAAAACCTACATTCTTCTGATTCATTTTAATATTCATTGTTAATGTTATAGAAAGAAATCATTCTTTGTTTATTTTAAAAAAGTTAAATGTATCTTTTGTATTTTGTTATATGAGAAAAATATATACTAAAAACTATGAGATTAATTACAGTTATAATAAAATAGAGAGATAATGTGAATTGGAGGAAAAGTTACTAAATAAAGAAAAATGTTAAATGAATGTTAATTAATAAAGTGTTATAAATGAGACAAGTATAAGTAAAGAGTACTAGGATGTTAAATTTATGAATCTCTGGCATATAATTATTTCTATCCAATCTCATTTTCATAGATTTAATAACAATGTGATAAATGTGTCAATTACTAAATTAACTAGTCCTTTGATTATTAAATTATTTAGTTGAAAGGTTCTTGATATTGACAAATTTGTTGATGAAGAACTCACATTAAATATATATATACGAAATATATAATAATAAGTATTGAGTTAAAGTTATATAAAGAATTAATATCGATCTACAATTTTAAGATAATAAATCTACGAACGTTTTTCTTGTATACTATTTTATTTTTTATTTGTATTCAATATAAAATTTAAACTTACTTAAATTTGTTATCACGAATTAACCAATAATATTATCATCAATGTATAAAGTAAAAGTAGATTTAACAAAAGTTGCACCAACCGTTACACGTTTCTAGATAATAGTGTACAATGCTTTCAATCTCCAAACAAATACAAGCATAAGCGGCTAATTGCATATAAGAAAATCAAAGAAATATTAAACATTAGAGACACAAAATACATTATTAAAAAGAGACTGCGTAAATATTGTAATAATAAAGTTTAGTTAAACTGCATTAAAGAAATTAAAGTAAAATGAAAAATAAATAAATAAAAGGTAAACTTTATCAAAGTTAATAGTTTGAGAGAGTGTAGTTTGAAGCTTTTAAAAGACATTCCATTCTTTTCCAAAGAGGTTTTTTCAAAGAGATCAAAAGTGTATTTTCCTTCAACCAAACATGAAAATGATTGCAAATTCTAAAAATCATTCCAACACAAATGAAAGTTGGTGGTGGTCAATAATGATTTGCATATATATCATTAAAGAAGGGTTGCTATTGCTCACAATAGTTGATAGAGGAAGTAACCAAATCAATTATTATTTGCGTTAGTGATATAAAATTAGTTAGAATTAATTTTTAAAATCAAATAGAAAAGTAAAAAAATTTGTTAAATAAAAAATAACTAGTTATGTCGCTTAATTTAAATGAATTTTGGAATTAGTAAATTTCAAAATTTGGACCAATTTAGTACTTCATTTCTCGAAATACTTGAATTTAGTCTTTTTAATCAAATTTTGTTAGATTTATTTAATTAAAACAATTAAATTTATGTTTTTCGAAATATTAATGATTAAATTGATCTAAAGGTTCAAAATGACTATGTGAATTTAGTTTTTTTAATCAAATTTTGTTAGATTTATTTAAGTAAAATAATCAAATTTACGTAAATGACTAAATTAATTTAAAATTTTAAAATTGACTAATTTCAAAATTTACCGAAAGTTAATGGACCAAAATATATTTAACCCCTTCAAATAAAAAAAAAAACTTATGAAATTGTGCATGTGGCCTAACTCTATTATTACTTTGTTGGTGATGATGTGCAGCATTGGAAATGGGAGAGAGTGAGTAGGTGAGAAATATGAGAGTTAAGGAATGGGAAACATAAGCATTAATGAATGTTAAGCTTTTTAGAATAAGAAAATGGTGGAAACTTGTTTCTGTCTCTGTGTTTCTATCATTTCAAGACACCTCCTATTTCCATTTCCTCAATCCTATAAATTTATGTCTAACCTTTTTCTTTCTGCCACCTTTTACTAACTTTTCACCATAATATTTGCAGTAACAATTTCATATTTTTTTATCTGTTAAATAAAAAAAATATTTTTTGTATTTTTGAAAGATACTATGTATATAAGTGTTAACGTCATTTAAAGGTTTATAAGCTGATATATGTTATACAATAATTCTTACACTATAATTGTCTAAATTTAGAAGTAAATAAAAAGAATGACATTAATGTTGATCTATCATAAATTCATAATATATCATATTAAATTTTAAAAAATATATATATATATATATATATATATAAACTACATTGAATTAAAAATAAATATAATGAAAATATTAACCTATTTTTACAAATATAGAAAAAAAGAATATCATTAAACCATGAAGAAACTTAGTTAAAAATTTTGGAAGACGGAAAAGCCTAAAATAGAAATTTAAATAAATAAATAATATATATATATATATATATATATATATATATATATATATATATATATATATATATATATAATTTTTTTAAAATTGGAGATAAAAATTTGAGAGAGTCAGGTTCTCGTGATACTTTAGAAGATCTGTTGATGTCTGCAATTCAACATTCTACTTAATATCAGATAATGATACTTAATTTACTTTTATTATGAATGATTTTGTTATTTTTAACTACGAATGAAAAAAAAACAACACAAAAAAATATATGTTTTATATATAACTAACGTTGCATGAAAAAAGAATAACACAAAAAAAAATATATTATATATAACTAACGTGATATTATATTAATAATATTTTAAAATTAATATACAAAATAAATTTATATTTATTAAAAATAATGTAAAATAAATAAAAAATAAAAATTAACTGTCAATGAATCAAAAAATAAATATATAGTTATGGACTTAATAAATAATTATATTATAAAAAATAAAATACAAGTAGTAATTATGGAGTTAAAAGGATAAACTTCTTTATATATACTTATAAATATATAATTATAGACTATAAATATAAATATATAGATAATAATTTATTCTCTAGCGTAGTCGATTGAAACCTACATGCTACATAGTAGTAACAAACCTTACTTGGGCTTCCAAAGGTATTGTGATCAGCCCAAACTCGAAAAGCCACAGAAAAAAAAATGCTTTCAGGAATGGGTTAAGGTGGGCTTTAATTTTTTTTTTCTATTTTACGTATTAGGAGATTTTTTTTTTTTAACAAAAAAATCACATGATTGCCAATTACCAATGAGAATAAATTTAAAGTTTATGTGAATAGTTAAGAGCGTTATAATATGACTTTATATGATGAAAGAAGATAATAGAAGAATGAATTATTTTTTAAATATTATAAAGAAATCTTCAATTTACTAATTACAAACTTATACCTGCTAAGTTCACCCACTTTGATGGAATGTTTTATATTATCATTCAAAAAAGAAGTCATGATATGACCGATAACTACACCATCCATAAATATTATTTTCAGCTCTTCAACTTACATATTATCACATCACACATCCAAATCTAAAATTACCCAACACACTACTCATACATTGTTTAAATGTATAATTAAATAAATTAACTCTTACACATAATTTAAATTTAATTATCGTTTTTCAAAATGTTCACACATTAATATTAATACACAAAAATAAGTATTTGCACATTTAGTAGACAAAAATATATTTTAAAGTAATAATCATATATTTGTATTTTTTTATCTTCACGCACAATTTTTTACTCTAAAATTAAAATATTTAAAAAGTGTATCATGTAACATCTTATCTTAGTAGTATAAAATTAATAAAATAAGACATTTCATATTAATATTTAAATGTTGATTAACATAATAAAAAGTATATTAATATAATCCTTCAATAGTTCAAACTATACAAATATAACACTAAACCTACAAAAATATATCTCTATGCTGAACATATTGACCACTCATACATCTGCTGTAATCTTACAACTCTAACTACATATTTCTCATCCTTCATAATGTCTTAAAACCTGCATCTCTACTCCCACCAGAATGATGATTATCGCACAAAAAAAAAACAAAAAACTACAAAGGGCAAGGATAAACTGGAATACAAAAGAATTAGCCTAAGACCATTTAAATCATAATAATCATAAGCCATACATGATCAAACTATAATAATTCACATAATTGCACACTAACAGTAAACTTAATTATCTGGATACATGCATTTGGAATCGAAATCTCATGAGATTTGCATTTGTGGTAGCCTCTACTACTCTGCAAAATCATTGTCAATGTGTTTCATCTCACCACAAGGTTAATCCATCATCTTCTAAGTCCACTATCCTTCCATAAACTAGGACCACTTTCTACTCTCACCATATAATCCATTTTACTTTATTTGAGTGTAGATAATCCTAAAAGTTTCAGGATGTCACCGTACTTGAATCCATAGTCCAATACATACACTAAAATAAACACCACCATAACAAACTCATTATCATCATAGTTTCACAATAATATTTTTCCAATCATATACATATATAAAGTACATAAAAAAGGTAAAAGCCATTTTTCTAACCACATACTTGAAAACCAATACCCCACCAATCAAATTGAAGATCACGTGTCTAAGATCAACTATCAAAATTTTAGCTCCATCTGATGATTATGAAGCGAGAATCTTAATTTTACCAAGATGACGCAAACCATAAAACAGGGTGATGCTCGACGCTACAACCCCTGGAACCCACTAACTGGCTAGTGTCCGGCAATCCAAAAGTGACGCTCAGCGCCCCTAAGTCAGTGGCCATTGTCTCAATGGCGTTCGACAGTGCTACAACGATGCCCAACGATGTATCAACATCGAAAACGTCCTCTTTGAGTTCTAATTGAGTAATTTGACAATTTTTGAGTTAATCCTCATTTTAATACTTTAAAATTCCACATTCCTAACTCAAGTAGTGTCAAATTAGCGCAATTCAAAGATCTCACAGTGGCATACTTCTAGATTATTCATACTTCTCACAATTCAAAATTTAACCATAACATATTGAACCATTACCTAAGTCAGTATTATTAAATTCACCAAACTAAATTCTAACACCAACTTAGACGCACCAGGACATATTTACATTCAAATTTCAACTACTCATAATTATCAATTACACTAATTGATCAAACAATCAATAATTCATAATCATAGAATTAACAATTAAACACTAAATCAATAATAGTTGCAAACTAGCTTCCATCACTTTAGAAGATGGCTCAACCACTCGAGAAAGCCCTAAACACTCTATGAACTCACAAACCCTCTACCTCAACCTAGAGACATCATAATCACGTTTCGACCAGGGCAAAGGAGTCATTGATTAGCAAAGAGCAAAACAAAGACACGAGGAGCAAGTACAACTCAAGAAAAGTATGCAAAGCTAAAACAGATTGGACATCAAAGGAGATTGACCGACCTGAAAGAAGAATTTATCCCATTAAACTTAAAGAGTTTTTCGAGGTGAATGCAACCGCAACCTTTAATCGCGAAGAAGATGAAATTTAAGTAAGAAACTGAAAGAATAAAATAAATATGATAGTGAAAATGTGTTATCAGGAAGAAGGTTTTTATGCCTTTGAATACACAATAGCTTTTTTTTGTTCATTTATAAAAACAAAGTTTTATATTTTAAAAGGGGTTTTCCATATCAAACACATAAAAAAAAGGTAACCAATGAAAAGAAATGATACAAAAGGAATCATACCAAACAATAAAATGAAAATGAAGGGTGAAATAATACAAATCAATAACCTAAATGCAACATTAAAAAAGAAAAAGAATTACAAGTGTGATACCTTATGATTTACAGATAAAAAAAGACATGCTTCTTAAATTATTTAACTTGATAAAATAAAATTTAAAGCCTTATCAAAAAGTTAATCACAACTTATTTTATATATACTATTTTTAAATTTTAAATGAACATATTTCATGATTTACAAGAAAATTCTTAAATAACAATTAATTTTAGTGACCAAAATAATGTATAGAAACCAATTTTATAATTTAGGACTAATTCATTGTATAGTCAAATCTTTTATAATTAATATTAGTAATCAATTTAAAAAATATGATAAAAATTATTTTAGTTACAAAATTTAAAGATCAATTATTTTTAAAAATATTTTAATTATCAATAAATTTTAATTTTTATTTAAATTGATCACTATAGTTATTAATTATTTTTTTGTCATTAAAATTAATTATCATAAAAGGTTTTTCTTGACATGTAATATTTGCTTAAAGAATATTTACAAATTAATATTTATTCTTTTTATATAGTTTTAATGACATTACATTTTATTAATGTGCTTTTATATTTTTAAAATAACAGTATACCGTTAAACAAGATAAAATACAGCCACTTACCAAAAATTAACATTTTATAATTTTAATAAATAATATAGGTTGATTTTTTTCTCGAAATAAAATAAAATCTTGAATATTTTTCACGTGAAGAATAAACTCAAAAATAATTTTAAATGAATAATCAGTTTTAATTTAACTTATTCTTCATGTTGTTTTATCCTTACGTGCCCTTATGTAACCGTTGGCAGAATTTAAAAACGCTATAAATAAGAAACATAAACATTAAAGTTAACTGCATACATTTTTGTAACTTTATTTTTTAATTTCTTATTTCAACTTTTACCTGAATTGAAAAATATACACATTCGAATAAATTACTGCAATCATCCATATGATATACTAATATTTTTTATTTAATATTTTTAGATTTTCAAATGTGTGCTCTAACAAACCAACTAAATACTTTGATAGACTCCTATTTAAATATAAAAATTATCCAATGAGGCCCAAATAAAGGTTTATTTAGGTTTTTTTTCTTCTAATGCAAAAATTTTAATTAATTAAACTCTTCCACTATTTTTTTAATTATAATAACCATTGCATTCGAAATAAAGAGTTATAAGCAAATTACGAAAAACATGGTAAAATGGATATTATAAATTAATATGTGGTAGAGATTGATTTTGCCATTTAAGCTAATTGAAAATGAGAGATATGGTTTGGTATTCATAACATTCTAAAATTCTAAAAAGAGTGATAGAGAGAGATTAACTACTTCATTAGAAAGTGAGAAAATATTATAATGGGATTAAAGAAATTAAACACTTTTTGAAGTGATAGAGAGAGATTAACTACTTAATTCAATGGGTGAATATTAATTTCATGAATCCTCTTCACTTTATATATTTATTTATTTATTTTAAAGCACTTTTATTTATTTATTAACTATTTTCCCTACTCATGTAAAACACATATAACATATGCTATTAATTAATTTGAAACTTAACCATACATTAAATTAGATTTTTATCAATTATTATTAATAATAGAATAATATTTTAATCTCGAAGATTTAAATAATTGAAAAATGACAATTTGTTGTAGTTACATATAATCTAAAGTATCCTTATACCATCACAGTATAGTAATTAAAATTATAAAGTAATTTTACACATTTATAGGATCTTAATCGCAGTAGTAAATGAAGAACAAATGTGTTGAGAAAAATGTCGTTTAATTATTAATTAATAGTTTTTTGCAGTCTTGGGTAACCAGACTTAGTAGTAGAGTAACCAGAAACAGAAACAGTGGCACTTCATTGGTTTTAATTTTTTCTTTTGCATATATCTGTGTGTCTATCTTTCTTTGTATCTTTCTTTCTTCTTTTCTTCTCCCACATCGAAACAAACAACGGTAGCAATGAAGAAGAAGATGATGGCAAGCACCGCCATCTCCCTCGTCTTCACCGCGCTCTTCCTCTTCTCCTCCGTCAACTCCTTCTACCTTCCCGGCGTCGCTCCTCGCGATTTCCAAATTGTATGTTTTCCATTTCTTCTCTCTCTCCGTTCCTTCCTTTTCCTTTCTTTCAAATTCCGCGCGATGTGCTTCGTTATTTTATCGATCACCTTTAATCTGTCGCCACGCTGCTCGGATCTAGGGTTTTGCCTCTGATCTGTGTGGAATTAGTCTTAATTTCGTATTGCGCTGTGTTTAGGATAATCGATTTTGTGTTCGTGAAATAACTGAATTAGTTTTGGATGATTCCGCTGTTCTTATGTTTTTTATTTGCCTTAGTTTAGAATGTTGTGTAATGGAATCGTTAGTTCAGTATAATGACAATCGTGTTGCGGATTCCGAGGACGGAATCTCGGGAGATCTTCGTGTTCGGTTACGAGCTCTTTCGTTGCTGTTTGAGTTTCTCTTTACGCTGTTTTCGAGGAGGTTGATCACTTGCGAGGACGATGAAGTTTGGTTATATTTTTATAGGTGCACGTGGAATCTGTGTGTGTAATGTGGCTCGTGATTGACTTGGTCTTAGGAAATATAAAATGTAGTGTGTCATTTGAGAGTTGGTATCTGTTGATTCGGAACTTGGTCGAGATTCGGAGGATTTCATTTCGATTTGTGTTGTCTTTTGATTTCTAATGAAGATACTGACTGAGTTGTTGTTTCATGTGTGGCACCAGGGTGACCCCCTTTCTGTCAAAGTGAACAAACTATCATCTACAAAGACTCAACTTCCATATGATTACTACTTCTTGAACTATTGCAAACCCTTGAAGATATTGAACAGCGCAGAGAACTTGGGAGAGGTGCTTAGAGGTGATCGCATTGAGAATTCAGTGTATGCGGTGAGCTTTTGTGGTCTCATCCTTTGACATTTGGATAAGATGATGCTGTACATCAGTGGCCACTGTTTTCTTGTTTAGCTGTGTCAACATAAAAGGTCTGTTGTCTTCTTTTTCCAGTTTCAAATGAGGAAGGAACAGTCTTGCACTGTTGTCTGTCATTACAAGTTAGATCCTGAATCTGCAAAGAGTTTTAAAGAAAAGATTGATGATGAATATCGAGTGAACATGTAAGTGGTAAATCTCTTGGAGCTAGTGCAGTTATGCAGTATGTGTTCATTTAATTAGTTTGCTGTGATTCATTTGCCTGTCTACTGCTTGTCTATAGATTTCTGCTTTGAATCCCATTGACCCTTGAAGCTCTGAATTGAACATGCAGGATTTTGGATAACCTTCCCGTTGCTGTTCGTAGACAAAGGAGGGATGGAAGTCAATCAACAACATATGAACATGGATTTCGTGTTGGGTTCAAAGGAAACTATCAAGGGGTATAACTCAGCTTGAATTTTGTTATATAGTTCAATTTGAAGAATCATTTCTGTCACTCCATATTGTAACAAATATAAATTTTTCCTACAGAGCAAGGAGGAGAAATATTTTATCAATAACCACTTAAGTTTTAGAGTCATGTATCACAAGGATCCAGAAACTGGTTCTGCTCGTATTGTTGGATTTGAGGTCACCCCAAACAGGTATTGCTCTTTTTCTTTACGCCTCACTGTTAAGGGGGTGGTGCATTCTAATGTTGGCGTAACATGGATGAACTTGATTGGGTTTTATAATTATATATTTGTTTTATGTCTGTAAAAGCACGCTGTTCGTAAGAAATAAGAATGAAACAAATAGTTAGATTTTTATCTAACAAGATCTTAACTTCTCCATGATGTCACATTTCTTTGAAGATAAATAATATTTTGGCATTAGAAATTCTTATAAATGGGCTCTTAGATAATCCTTTTTTCTTTCACGGTAAGTATCATAACTTGTGCATTTCTTTACTTATTGAGTTTATTTCTCCAAAGTAAAGCACTTGTATATTTGATTTCAAATGACGGCTTAATGTGTTATGTCTTTCTTATATGAATTCTGTTGCTGTAAACAGTATAAATCATGAATACAAGGAGTGGAATGACAAGGACCCACAGGTAACAACATGCAATAAAGATACCAAAAATTTGATGCAAGGTAGTACAGTCCCACAAGAAGTTGATACAGGCAAGGATGTCGTATTCACATATGATGTTTCCTTCAAGGTATTGCCAGTTAAATCTTAGCCACTCAAACTGTCTACTCATTTATTACACGATATGCTAAGCCAATTTATTGGTATTTTTTCCAGGAAAGTGATATCAAATGGGCATCACGGTGGGACACATATCTTTTAATGAATGATGATCAGATCCACTGGTTCTCCATCATTAACTCTCTGATGATTGTTCTTTTCTTGTCTGGAATGGTAGCAATGATCATGATGAGAACTCTTTACAGAGATATTGCTAATTATAATCAGCTAGAAACCCAAGATGAGGCCCAAGAAGAAACTGGGTGGAAACTTGTTCATGGAGATGTTTTCAGGCCACCAGTCAATTCGAATTTGCTGTGTGTTTATGTTGGCACTGGTGTTCAGATCTTTGCAATGACAGTTGTGACAATGATATTTGCTTTGCTAGGGTTTTTGTCTCCATCTAATCGGGGAGGTCTCATGACTGCGATGGTTCTGTTGTGGGTTTTTATGGGCTTATTTGCTGGGTACTCCTCAGCACGTTTGTACAAGATGTTCAAGGGCACAGAATGGAAAAGGAATACCTTGAAAACTGCTTTTATGTTTCCGGGCATTCTTTTTGCTGTCTTCTTTGTACTTAATGCTTTAATCTGGGGGGAGCAGTCCTCCGGAGCAGTCCCCTTTGGAACCATGTTTGCTCTGGTCTGCTTATGGTTTGGTATATCAGTACCCTTGGTCTTTGTGGGCAGTTACTTGGGTTTTAAAAAGCCGACTATTGAAGACCCAGTGAAGACTAATAAAATTCCTAGGCAGGTACCTGAGCAGGCATGGTATATGAAACCTGTATTCTCAATTCTTATCGGAGGCATTCTTCCATTTGGTGCAGTGTTTATCGAGCTCTTCTTTATCCTCACATCAATATGGCTGAACCAGTTCTATTACATCTTTGGCTTCCTTTTCATAGTGTTTGTGATCCTATTAATCACCTGTGCCGAGATTACAATTGTGCTTTGCTACTTCCAGTTGTGCAGTGAGGATTATAATTGGTGGTGGAGATCGTACCTCACTGCTGGGTCCTCTGCGTTGTACCTTTTCCTCTACTCAATTTTCTACTTCTTTACAAAGTTAGAGATTTCAAAGCTGGTCTCGGGCATCCTCTACTTTGGATATATGATAATCGTTTCATACGCCTTCTTTGTGTTGACGGGAACTATTGGGTTCTATGCTTGCTTGTGGTTTGTTCGCAAGATTTACTCTTCGGTGAAGATTGACTGATTTTAAGGCATCATACAGTGGATGATTACACAACGGGAACCCGGAATCCTAGAGGCTTTAACAATTAGAGGACTCAAAGCAAATATTGCCGGGAAGTTACCTTTTTCCCCTACTCCACCCTTGAAAACCCTTTTTGTTTATTGTTAGAGTAGCTGATGGATTGTTAATTTGTTACAGTGTTTTCAAATATTATTGTGGTAGTTTCTGAAGTAATGATATGTCTGCATATTTCAACATGACACAACGAAGTGATGAACTATTGAATCAGCAATTAATCTTCAGGGAATGTTTGTCATGAGGATGTTTGACAGATTTATCAGGGCATTGGGTTAATAGGTTCTTGACGAAACCGTATAAACTAGTATAATATTAAAATATACAAGTTACATGCAAACTCCATTCCTATAATAATTATAAATAAACATTATATATTAACACCACCCCCACCCCAAAAAAATTCCAAAAAATCGGTTCACTTGAAAACTGATCAGTGACAATGGTTTGTTATATTTACAATGAAAAACATATTTAAGACCAATTCTTTGTTGGACTGACCCGTATGAGTAATTTTTTCTACCCCACTGTTTTCATAAAACTGTTAGCTATGTTGAAGTTGATACGATCCGAGTGGTCAGGTCGGACTGAATTCTCCGAATTGAGGTCTGAAAGTGACTAAGTGAATTTGGCTTGATCCGATGGATGAATTACATTGAATTGTTAATGGTATGTCTTTTTCTATATTCTATAAAATGTGGTCCAAGGTTTTTATACGATGCAAGAAATTGGACATTAAAATGTGGACTAAAAAAATGATTGCATTTACGTGTTTTCTTCTTCCGAATCCATTTATCTAATGAGGAATTTGCGCGTCGAATTATATTTTCTATTTCCGAATCCATTTATAAAAAATACCTGTATACGGTATTTATTTGAAGATATTCGAGAAAAGATTTAGACTAAATGATAAGTAAATTAGAAACTTACCAGTTTTGTTAAGCTGTAGATAAAGTCTCGAAATACTAATTTTATCGAGAAGTATTACTTTTATTAAAAAGTTGGATATGGTTGAGAAAAATAATTTTATCAAGCAATATTAAACAAACCGAGATATACTAGTCCTGTCGAAAAATATAAAATACAATGCCTAAAAGTACTAGAAAAAGTTAAGAATACCTCAATACAATTGTATCAAACAATGACAAATATTTTAAAACAATTCTGATGACTAAGTAAAAATTAAGAATAACAAAATCCCTTTCTCAAGATATTTATCATTAATATTATTACTGATCATATGACTGCATTAACTGTACCCATACGAACTTGAGAGCGTCAAAGTAATTTTACAATTACTTTCACCCATGACTTTCACAAAACAAGCACAAGTATAAGCAAAACATCATTGAATTAACATGCCTGACCTTATTACATTCAGAAGTTTTCTAATAAGAAAGCACCAAATTGCTTTCTCCTACAAAATATCATAACATTACAGGAAGCAAGAGACTTCCACACATACAAAAACCAATTTGCACATGGACAAGTCGATGTCGTCTCAATGTGCATAAGGTAACTTTTCACCTTCCTCCATCTCAGTATAACAAGCACAACACCATTATATACACACACAATTCCACAATCATCCCAAGAGGCTTTCAACCACATGGTGTGTTGTGTTCATCTGCAACTTCACCTTGGTAAAGCCAAATTAATGCCTGTGGTGATCTACACGTGTAAACTTAGCTTCAATAAATCAACATGGAACCTTTATTCCACTTATTTTCAGAGATTGAAAATGATCAGGTGCAAATGGCCTCCACTGAGAGCTTCTTCATCACACTTGGACATGGATCTCCTCCAAAAATTTCAGGAGACACTGTCACTGTGCAAGAGCTTTGCCCAACACAATTCTGCAGCAATAATGTCAAAATCAAATAATGTATTCAGTACCACAAACTTGAAATTGACCCCTTGCCCTGCAGGATTTAACTCAAGTTTCTAACCAAAAATGATATTTTTAAAGCTTAGAAAGAAACCATCCCCAGAAAAGCATTGAACAAGTAAAATACGAGTTCAGATTCTCTATTGAATTTTTTGAAACTATTATCTGCTGAGCACAAACAATACACCAATGATAGTACTTTAAAAAGAAATTAATATGTTTTAAAACATCAAAATCAATATCTATTTGTGTATTTTGGAGACACAGCAGAGAAACAGCACAGAAAAATCCAACTTTGTTTTACCTTCTGGAAAGCATCATATGACTTGTGAGCATGACAGCTTCCTTCACGGTAGCTTCCACAAGTTCCTACTGGAGTGCCAAAGCTAGCAAACTTGATTGATGAGATCTTTTGCCCTGGACCACATGACAAATGTGCTTTTGGCCTCACAGGACTTTTGACTTTGCCAGAAGCTTGCATCTCATAACTAACAAGATTTGGCTGCCACTCATAGATATCAGCACATACACTGTCAATATCCCTTCTAACCAAAAAGATCCCATTCGGATCCCCACCCAATTCCTCAAACACAACCAATAAATTTCCGGTTGGCTTCAGCCAAGAATGAGGAACATGGTACCTGAAATTATCAGACAGCAATTAGTATAACAATGGTTTCTAACCAACATTCAACAAAATTCAAGACATTTCTCACCATCTTTGAGAAGGCTGGCCACAGTTACTTGCACATTTTTTTTCATTGTAAGTTCCAGCATAGTTACAGTAACCACAAGAACCAGATGCTTTGTAAGCAGGCCAGTAGCGGCCCAGACTCTGTCCATTTATCCACACTTGACCTTTTCCCATGCTGGCCATGTCTAAAGCCAATGGTGCAACTCCAACTGGGGCATCAAATGTAGTCTACAAAAGAATAGAAAGGACATTACTTTTACAGCTAAAAAAAATGGTCCCTTTTGTTGCATTTACACTAACTTTTTGGTATATGTTAACAATTTCCCCAGTACAATCACAATGGGTTTCTTTTCTAGATCATTTTTGTTAAGTAGTAAAAATAAGTTTCATGAAGTCCGTGGCTGACCCCAGAATTTTAAAAGATGAATTTTTTTTTGCAGGGTAGCATAGAGGTATCACAATACTCACTTTGTACCATGTCAATGGCTGTCTTCTAGAAACCAAATACCCCTGAAGCCACTCAACAGAGGAGCTTCCACTAAGAGAATGTAGATTCAAGGCTTCACCTTTAAGACCAACCTAAAACAAGCATTCAAATGAATATTAAGCAAATTAAAGCAATAATGAGAAAGAGAAAGCAAACAGAACGTCTGAAAAGAACCTTGTATGACCACTTTTGCCAAGTTAAGTCTCTTCTCCCCTCATTGAGACCACTTAATGTTATTGGGCCAAGAACACCAGCATTCCATCTTTCAAAATGTGGACCAACATTCTGCATGCCAATAACAGGTAGCAGATGAATAAATATATAGTCATGTTCATAATCAGAGTTCAAAATTCTAAACAATCAGATTTGTTGGAAGTGCAGAGGTACATATGATCTGACAATAAACAATCATTTAGTGTGTGCATGCAGTGTCCACAAAAGAGAGAGGGACATAGAGAACAAACCGGAAGGCCAACTGCAACACTTAAAAGGGAGATTTTGTTAACACCAGCTCTGAGCCTCACACTTTCACTGAAGGTTAGTTTGGGGGCCTCTAAGCTTCCATATGCAGTTCCTGACCACAAGAAGATAAATAGTATGTTCAGTGTCTCAAAGATGAAGAAAAATAAAATAGTGACTAATGACAGAAGAATAAAAAGAAATAAGACATATTAGAAATTGGTTAAAGTAGGTACAGAATAAGTTATATTGTTAGCTTAAACAGTAAGAGAGTAGGTCATTCAGTTTTATTATCTTTTCAGCACTAGCTCTATTGTAGATAGAGGGAAAACCCTTAGCAGTAATTCAATGAAACCTACACCAAACCCTTCTTTTTCCTTTTTTTTTTCTCTGTTTTTCTACCTTTCTCACTGAAAACTCAGCTTATTTCTGAGAGGTACTTCAGTGTTTGACCAGTTTTGGAAAGAGAGTTAAGACAAAAATGGTAACATGATCTATGGTCATGTCCATCAAGTATTGGATAAGCTACATATATATAAAGTGCAGTTGTCCAATCCATTCAATTCTCAAAGTTATACTTATAAGATTCCCACTTCTTCCTCTTGGATCACATTACCAAAAAAGAAAAAACAAATTTATAGCAATTGAATATTTGTAGTATACATCTTTGTAGTTTAAATAATTAGTGTTGCTGAAACAACGTGAAGTGAACCAGCAGTGTACTGCTCACCTGCCAGCTGATTGTTGATAAAAACATGCAAAGCATGCCCAGCAGATAAAACTGTAAGATAAGGATTCTTTCCATTCCTCAAAAATTCTTCATTGGGATTGATCACAACACTGCCAAGAAAAGAAACAAGATAAGTATTCATAGTCTAGAAACAAAAAATGAGCAAATATATCAATAATGGTTAAGAGAAAAAAAAAAGTAAGAACATTGCAGAGTTATAGGTCACACTCACTCCGTGGAGTACCACAGGTAGTCAGACAAATCTCTGGTTGCATTTATCTGCTCCAACAGGCCAGTCACAGTGAAGGAACTATCATCAGTAGTGGTTGTCTCTTCATTAAACGCTTTCCAAGATAGTCCTCCATGAATAGGAACACGGCTCATCTTCATTGTTGTGCTCTGAGAACCAACCTGTAAAGAGATTTAGAATTAACATCATTGCTGAAATCTTCAGTTCAAGAGTTACTCAAGAATACCGTTCTTTTCATTGAAAATGAAACTTGTTTCAAACAAGAGCCAGATAAGGTAAATAAGACTCCAAAAAAAAATTTTTTTTTCCCTTTTCTGTGCCTCCTTTCACAGAACAAAAAAGTCCCAAGAACTACCACTGCATATAACTCCTTATTGAAAAAATTTACTCAGACCAACTAAATAGTGTATGTTTGGTCATGCTTCACAGAAATAAAATCTCCATCATAAGATACATTTATCCCATCTCTTGTAATCTGAACTTAAAGTTAGTTTAATTTGACTCACCCTTGCAGTGTTATAAACAGTATGCTTGCAGTTAGGAAGAATGCTTATAGACCAAGGAGGTAGATTGTAATGCTGATTTCCAAATGCCACCGTTGCATAAGATTGTGGGTTATAGTTTGCAAGGAATGCAGCACAAGCTCCAGACTTTGATCTAAAGACATGAGCCTGTACATTGGTTATGAAAATTGAAAGTTTAGACTAGTTCCACAGCAGCTTCACAAATAATTCTCAGAAAACTAAGTAAAGTTATACCTCTTCATAGTTTCCTAGTCGTTGTACAGTAGGATCTCCTGATATTAAAGCAGGTTCACATAGTTTTATTGCTCTATGTAAATCTTTCAGATGACCCCATTTTGGCTGTCTGGCCAATCCTGCATAGAACATAATAAATAACTCAAAAACCATTCATGAAATATATATATATATATATATATATATGAGAACTCTGTTTTCCTCATTAAGCATACCATATTCATCAAGAGGTGCATCGTAATCATAGCTCGTAGCAATAAAGGGACCACCAGCAGTTCGACCAAAATTTGTTCCCCCGTGATACTGGAATGAACAAAACAAAAGGGATTAATTAACTATTCAAGGGTGAATTAAATTCAAACAATGAAATCAATAAAGGTTCAATTTACCATATAATAGTTGACATATGATCCCCCTTTCTGTATAAACCTTGCAATTGAAAATGCCAAGTCCTCAGCAGGTCTTTGAGGAACTGCACCTCCAAACTCAGTAAACCTACATGTTTAAAACAGTGACACAGGAAATGAAATGAGCATCTCTAAGAAGTAACAAGCCACAAAATAAAACCTTCAATTCAAATTTATCATACCAGCCAGTCCAAGCTTCTGTCCACATCTTTGGTTTGTAAGCTTTATTTGGAGAGAAATAATCACAATAGAAGCCATTGCAAGTGTTAATCTGCAAAAAGAAACAAAAAGTTTAGAATTAAGATGTGGACTTTGATCCTGATTGGAATGATTAGTTTTAAATGCACTCATGCAAATATAATATTTGTTGAGGATACAAAACAATATATTTCTCTCTCCATCACTGATAATGAAAATTGACAAGAATGTCAGATTTTCAATTTCCACCACAAGTAACAAGGGCAGTTTCACCATGATTATAACGGTTAATAACTAGCTAGGCATGATAATGAGAACAGTAGTGAAAGGACTGATACCAATTATGCACAACAAGGAATAATCACTCATTTCTTCCATTATGCAAATGGACAAAACATACTGTCTCTAGTATCCCCACCAAATATAACAAGCTATAATGATCAGAGAAAATGTGTACAAAAGGTACAAATAAGCTGAGCTTACAATAGGATCAGGAGCATCATCTTGCTTGCACATGATCCATGGAACCCCAGTGCCAAGTCCTACAGCCATATGAGCTGCCCATTGAGTGTAGGCTCTACCAGGAGCACCAACTTCATACTCCATAGGTCCATATTCATTTTCGATCTGTGAGAAAATTTTGCAAAGGTAAAAAACAGTGAATATTTTCTCTATATGCATATCTATCTCCAGTTTACTTTGAGCAACAAGTCTACAACTATTTTTTTCAAAGTAAAAAAGTTGCATGAAAATATAAACAAATGATTGGATTGAGCAGAAGGGTAGCTGCATATGTAATCTACCTGAGATAGAATTATTGGACCACCCTGAGACTCGAATAATCTTTCTGCTTTCATCATATCCACAATCTTCTTGGTAAATCTTTCCATTTGAAACTTAACCACAGCAACATTTAAAAAGAATAAAAGAGGTGTATTAGTAGACAATTCAAAAACATGAAACATGAAATTTTTGTATGATACTTTAGAGTGAATGTTATCTTACCTTAAACGGTCCATTGTCTGTCCTGAAGCTGATACCTGGAATGTACTTGAGCCAAACAGGGAAACCTCTGAAAAATGAATATAATTAAGCTGTTAAGAGAATTCATATGACTATATCAGCAAGGACTTTTTGCCTATGCGAAATAGGAAATCCATCTCTTTCATTACCCGAAGTTCCATTCAGCACAAACATAAGGACCAATTCTGAGGTTAACATAGAGGCCTGCTTGCTGCACCAGCTTTATGAACCTTACCAGATCATAGTTTCCCCCAAAGTAATACTACAGTATCCAAAAGAAAAAATATTGTGATAATTCCCAACATCTAAATTCGTTAAAAATAATAACAAATGTAAATTTTCAAACACTGCTTCTTAAGTTCTTACTTTGCCGGGTGAAGGCTCGTGCCCATTCCAGAAAACATAAGTTTGAATCACATCCAAACCTCCTTCCTTTGCCTTCTGAATAAGATCCGGCCACATCTGAAAAGGGAGAAACTTTAAGGCACCCATTTGGAAGAAAGTTAAAATGGATGAAACCATGAAACACATTTGAGTAAAGTACCTCAGGGGTGCTTCTGGGGTAGTGAATGGAACCAGAGAGCAGTATCCTTCTTTGTCCATTGATGGTGATAGCTTTATGGTCATAGGACACAGAAGCTGAAGCATGACCGATCAGTGACCATGCACACACCACCACCAAGAGCAGTGGCACATTCCACACAATGAGCTTGTTGAAGCTCATGTCAACAACAAAAAATTAAAAACAGCAATATTAAAAAAAAAAAAAAACAGCCTTGTTGTGGTGTTCCTGAGCTTGGTAAAGCAGTGGCCCTTGAACACTTTATTCTATGCTTGAACGTGTGGAGAGAGGAATGGCAGAAGGAGAGAAGAATGCTTTTTGTCCTGAGCTCAAGTTTCCTCCTTTATGCAGAATGATTGAAGAGAAAACAGTGTGAAAGGAAGAAAAAGAAATGGTAGGTTGCAGCTTGAAAGAGTTTGCAACAGTGATATATTTTTGTTTTTGATTTGTTTTCACCCTTTTGGGAGATTAAGCAACTTTATGTGAAGGTTCTTTGTTGGAGGAAAAGGGTGGTGCTTTGCAGCTGCTTTTATAAACACTCAACAGTGAAGGAGTATATGGTCTTTCAGAGAAAGTGGGACCCACTTTCATGGAGCTTTGGGACCCACACCTTGTTCTTACTCCATCCACTCATATTCTTTTTTTTTTCTCTTTAATTAAATATTTTTTTAATTGTTTTTTTCTTTTTTTTTTATTCAGACAAGTTAAATGTTTTAGATTTCTAATTTCTAAAACTCATAGTATATACCTCTTCAGACTAAACAAAATATTTACTGCAAAATTAGTTTAAAAGTATTTACTAATTACCCTTTTAACAAAAAAAAAATTACAGTGAACTTTAAACTCAGATTCTTACTAAATACAAGATATACACAAACAGAACATTTTAATTATTTTTATCTGTATCTGCATGATATTTTAGTTTAAGAAAATTTGTTAATATTTAAAAACATATCATGGCATTTTAATATTGTATCTTACAAAAAAATATGTATTACTCCAATGAAATCGTGTTAAGTGTGAAAAGTTAATCTAAACAAAAGTTGAGATTCTCTGTTATTATTTTCTTTATTATTTTATTATTTTATATTGAGTATTAAAAATATACTACGTTAATATTTTAAATATTATTTTAATATATTTTAATATGTTAAAATTAATAATAGTATAGTAAAAAAAATTCAATAAAAAATTCAAATTCATACAAAAAAATGACGGAGAATCAACTTTGGCTACTTATACTTGAATTATATGCGATTGTTGTTTTAATTTTAGATTAAATTGACATGTTTCAGGAAGAAAAGAGAGTTTTTTTCAATGATTTTTGTCCAATTAATGAAAAGCAGACACAAAGAAGTATTTTTTTTCGTTTGATTGGTGGAAGCAGTGAGATCCAGAACAGAATGTAAAGAGGGTTTGCTCATTCATTAGAATTCAAAGTTCTGACGTATTTTGAAATCAATGACTGAAACATTTATGTGATTTCAAATTTGCTGCAAGTTTTTGGTTGGAATCTACGAAATTGTATTAAACTATATTTAATAATTCGTATTCAAATTTTTTGTAATGATTGCTTTAAGGACCATTATTACAAGACTAAAAGCAATACAAGTTTAGTTTTAATTTTAATTTTTTATTATTATCATTATTTCCTTAAAAATTTTAATATTTAAAAAACACATTAGATTTTAACTTGTTTAAAATGAACAAATAATTTTTTAATAATTAAATTTTGATATTTTTTTCTTTTAACATGAGATGATATTTTTCAGGATTAAATATGTTTTTGGTCCTCAAATTTCGGTGAATTTTGGAATTAGTTTCTTTTTAAAATTTTATACTAATTTAGTCTTTTATCTTTAGAAATGCATGTATTTAATCCTTCTTACCAATTTTGTTAAGTTTATAAGACATTTTTAACGCATTTTATGATAATATTTGAGTTAACATTGGAAAGAAAATGTGTCAAACGGCGTAAACAATTCAAATACTATAAAATGCGCTTAAAACTTTAGATAAAATTAACAAAATTAGATTAAAATTATTAAATTCACGTATTTTTAAATATGAAAGATTAAATTGATCAAAAATTTTGAAAATGAACTAATTCCAAATTTCATTTAAAAAACGAAAAACATATTTAACCCTATTTTTTAAATAATTTTTCATTTTTTTTCATTTTTTATATTTTAAAATCATTTAAAAAATGTCACCTTTAAGTTATAAAAGAAAGTTATCGAATTTAATTGGTAAAATATCATTTTTCGAAAAGATAAATGTAAGAAGAAGGTAGTTTTGTGTTAGAAAAAGCATGAAGCAAGGTTTGAGTTTGTTAGTGAAAAAGGGTTTACTTGGAAGAAGGGGAAAGAGAAAGAGAAAAGAAACAACAACAGAGGCGCTTTATGAACAACATCTGATTATTGAGTTTTGGTTACAACTTACATCTCCACTTTCGAACCAAACAAATCCAGAACAACATTTCTTATGCACTCGCATCATTGCCAACACCAACCATTTTTCATGTTCCTCAACAACTATAAATTCTCATTCTTAATGCCATCCATCTCCTATCTCATCCGCATATCTTTGGATTTCGACATCAATGGTGTCTTTTATTTATTTGACTTCTCACCTTCCATCAATCATGTGGATTCTTTTTTTCCTTTTCAAAAATTTCAGATACACGAAACAAATATATTATTATTTTCATGTTAGAAACGAGTTCATATTATTGGTTACTTTTTTAAAAAAATATATATAAATTATTTTTATCCTAAATTTTATGAAAGTGAAGTAAAATATTTTACCAAACAAATGATACGCGGATTTGTTGAAAAAATATTTTACATAACTTTTATAAAATTTAAATTGAACGCTTAATCCTTGTTGTTCAAACATGTTGAGCGGTCTTTTTAATAACAATGATTGGATTGTCTACAAAATTTCATCCTGGTCCTTTATACAACTTATGTGTCGAGCCATCTGGTATGTCTAGCCGAACGACATCCACCTTAATCACCCAATCAACATGTCAGTAAGCAGAATTATAAGTGATTAAGTCATGATTAGGCCAATTTTAATTATGAGCCAACGGGAAAAACTATAAATATAGGTCAAAAGTATGATTTTTGACACTTTTGTCTTACATTAATTACAACATTTATTGCTTCGATGAATCTATCTTTCCCGTCGACTTTAACATGGGAGTATCTTTAGCAAGTATCATCCCATCGGTTGATAATAGGAGTACGAAATGAACAATATGAGTGAAGACTTGAAGAGTTTGTAAATGTATGTTCGTTGGAAATTCACTAATCAATCATTGACTGATTTTAACATTGTAATATCTTTAATATTTGAAGAGCTTGAAAAATATTGAATAGAATGTTTAACCCAATCCAAAACCATTTATTTCGAAATTTAAACACCATTTCTCAAAATGATATGAAGACAAAAATCATGTTTAATTCTATTTTCATTAAGTTATATATAAATACTGTATAAGGTAATTACGTATGCCAAATATGTTGTACTAATTATTATAATTAGAAAAGTAGTATATTTTTACACCTTACACCAAGAAAGTGCAAGGAAGCTTTTCACCCAACAAAACAAAAATTAGGAAGGAAATCATGGGAATATAATGTTGGTTGTTTGCAATAAAACAATTCCCCAGAAACAATGAGATTTGCTTCATTTGAAGGAATACAAAACCGTTGTGGACTAAATAAAAAAGAAAAAAAAAGTTGATTCTTGACAATTATTAGAACAATATAAAATGGTTGGGAAAGTTCCGTTGTTTCGAAGCAGATCAAAATGAAACATCCTAATGCTTTTGAACTATTTGATGAATTGTCCCACAGAACCAAACAAAAACTAAAATTGTTGAAAATTATTATTATCATAAACAGATTAATTATGGGACTATAATAAAAGAATGAATTTTGTTTTTGTGTAGAAAAAGGTGAACAAAATGTGTTACAAAGAAGTCCTTAAAGTGATGAGATATTGGGATGCATATCTTGCAAGGAATTGCTTCTCCTATAATGCCCAATAACTCATCATAGCTTTTAGATGCACCTAAGCAAAAAAGCTTCCATTTGTAGTTGGAAGAACATACACTAAAACCTTAATATGCTTAAAGTTATTTAGGTCAAATTGTGTGATAAAATAGTTTTGTGTCTTCATTATGGTGCAATTTGTTACTTGTGGTGTATGTGTTACCATTATTGATAAATGTATATTGCACACTTTTATTGAACTTATGCGTATAAATTGACTTATCGATTATAAATTAAAAAAGAAAGTTAAGTGTTATTTTTAAGTTAAATTTATTCACAGTAAATATTTTTGTCCATGTTTTTATTCAATAATTTTCTAAATTGAGTGGGTTGTTGCCGATTTAACTAGTTTCCCATTCAAATGATTGAAGTAATTGGTTGGATCCAATTTCCAAGGGTAAAAAAGTTACGATGGTGTGTTTAGCTCACGTGAAATTTACCTTTATGCCCCTATGTTCATTTCTTAGGATTCATATTAAAATAAGGATAATGATACTTTCACTTACTTTTTTTTATCCACTTTTAATCATCATTTCTATCATCTTTAGATCATCACATACATTATATCACTACAAAAATTTAAAATAAATAATCTAAGGGTAATGAGAATAGTAAATTAAAAGTGGGTCAAAAAATGTGAGTTAAAATATTATTTTTCCTAAAATAATTTGATGTTATTAATTTAATGTGCATAAATTAGTTAACTAAGTATTATAAAAACACAACCCATACAAGTATGAATGAGCTTATCTGAAGAAAATAATTGAGCATTGATACATAGAATTAGGGTATGTATACTTCAACGTTGAATTAATTCTAATAATTAATTATTTCATATTTAACATAAATTTTTCACTTTTTAATTAATTTTGAGAATCAAACACATTTGAAAATCAATTTTAATCAATTATATATCAATTCGTCGCAAAATCAAACACACATTTAGTTTAAAATACAAAATTTTGAAACCATCACTTATGAACCGGTGAACCGGGTCCGCTTACGACCTGAACCCTAGTATCCGGTTCAAAAGTTAAAAAGAGGGAGCTTCCCGCTATAATGTTGGGAAAACGCATTCATAGGAGTGCGTGAAGCATATCAGTGTTTTCTGTTGTTTCTTTTTGTCATAAGTCAAAGTCATTTTTCAGATTTTGAACCCATCGGATAACTTTTCTATTTTTTTAATATATAATTTAATTCATTGACACGTTTTTTAAGGATACACGTACATGTGAATAAAGCCTTTTTTGTATGTCCTATTCAAATGTTTATGGAGTAAAAAAGTTAAAGACATATGAAATAGAAAAAATAAATTCAATTAAATTTGAAGTTTTTATAAATTGAAATATTTTTATTTAACTTATTTTTTTATAAATTTAAAATTGTAATTAATATTTAATTTCTTATTTTTTTAATTGGGTGATATAACTCGCATATTTATTGCCTACTTATTTTGACGTATTAATTAACGTGGTATTTTAAGATTAATATAAACATGTAGTTAATAGATAAACATGTATTGTTTTCATTGAAAATTTATTATGATAGTTTTTTTCAATCATTGATATTATCCAATATATTTTCAGTGATAATAAAAATTACTCGTCACAATATATTTTTATATTAATCATATAATTTTATATTTTAATGAATAAAAACAATAATTATCAATGAAAAAATATAAATAACACAACTTAATTACAAAATGTGAGTAGTGTTAGTAGAAAGAAAAATAGAAACTCAATTAAAAACAACATAAAACTTAATTAAACATATTTTTTATTATCTGTTAAAATATAAGTGTAGTTACTTAGTACAAATTTATTTGTTTCTTTTATTTATGTTATTTCATTTTATACAGCTTTCCAAACAATCATTATTTTCTAAAAATATTACAGTAAGAAGTTTAATTTTAGTTAAAGTCTTTTATAATCTAAGTATATATAAAAAATACTTATAAAATAATTACAAATTAATCGTCTTGGAAAGATGGTGATTATTCATACGATATTGTCGGACGGATTGGGGTTGGGTCAGAAAATTAGTGTCGTTTGTAAGAACGGACAACTCTTCTTGTTCTTGACTGAAGACTTGTTTCGTTACACCCAATAAGTCTCACATTATTTAAGAATCGAGGTCAAGCGTAGTCTTTCCTTCCTTCACTATTCGAGATGTTTCTTAAAAAAAAATCGTAACAAAACTATATATTTCAAAGCAGATAATATATCAGGAACACAATAATATTAAAAAACAAACATATCTTAGGTTATATAAACTATGACCGAAGTCGAAGACCGATCAAAGTCCATTGATAAATTTGAGAGGTTACATTTATATATTTTTGATCAATTTAAATTGTTTTAAATATCAGTTTTATGAGTAGAATAATAACATAATTTTGAAAGCTAAAACTAACTATATAAATTAATTTATAAAAATTCTTTTTACTTTTAACTTGTGTATAATCTTATTTACATGTACATATTTTTAAAATGAATGAAAACTCTTCCAAATATAGCCATTAACATTTAACTAATCTGGAAACAACCTTGGTTGCTTTTAATATGAGAAATCTAAGGAGAATGAATGTCTAACATTGGAAAACCAAAACAAAAGTTTGGTCTGGTGGTGAAAATTTTGAAGGATTTTTGAGTAATTTAGAAGCCACGTTTTTAGTAGATTGGTGTCTGAACAACACCGTAATTAGTTTCGTATACGGAACAGTATTTTATACCTGTAGGGGCACGAAACTATTATTAGGTGCATGACTTCTGAAATTTATATTAAAATACAAAATATGCAAATTTAAAGAGGTGTTATCCACTAATTTTATTTAATAAAAGTAATTTATAAATATATGGAAATTGAGATATCTGCATGGCTCGTAATTGGGTATGATTTCATGCCCTAACCCTAAGCACTGAAAGGAAATTGAAATTGAAATTGAAATTGACGAAGAAGGAGATTGAAGAGTATAAATGATTGTGATGTGGTTGATTAATTGAAAATGATGGAATATAAGAGATGGCGTAAAGAAATTGTGACGAATAAGTGCTCGTGAATGAGGCCGCTTTCCTTTATAATCACCCACTTTTCACATACAAAATTATAATAAAATTGTTGGACTTCAAATTTTTTATTAAATTTTTTTGGTGTTGTTCTATGTTAAAATATTAAAGATTAAATATATTTTTAGTTTTGTAATTAGTCCATTTTAAAATTTTAGACTAATTTAGTCCTTTATTCTTTCGAAATATGTGGATTTATATGAAACGCACTTGAAATGTTAAATAAACTTAACTAAATTTGATTAAAAGAACTAAATCCACATATTTCAAGAGATGAATGACTAAATTAGTCCAAAATTTTGAAATAGATTAATTTCAAAATTCACTTAAAATTAAGAGACCAAAAACATATTTAACCCAAATATTAAAAATACATTATATTGATATTTTAAATTTTTTTAATATTTTAAAATTTTAAAATTAATAATCATAAATATATTTTGAATACATAATAGAAAAACAGTACAAAAATACAACAGAGAGTCTAAATTCAAAATTTTGTTTGTACTATTTATTAGTTAGTTCAGTGTTGTAAATACTTGACTTTCTTTTTTCATGTTAATCGTTAAATTAGAGGGATGAATGAATGTATAACACTAATAAAAATTTTAAATCATAAATAAACATAATTAAAAAGGGGAATTTAATATGGTATTACATATTTAAAACAATTTCAATTTCGGTTGAAATAATAGTGTTATAGTTAATTATTATATTAAGAGAGAAAATTCTGTTTAAATTATTTTTTATATTAACTCCTAATTCAAGCTGGATTAGTGGACATAACAACAAATCTTTTACTCAACTAGTAAAAAATTGTGTTAATTTCAAATTTGTTGAAACAACATTATTAAGACAAATTATGGTGTTATATTATCTGTTTTTAAACTTAAAGTTGCATCCATTTTTCTGTAAAAAGTTTTTCAGATTAATGTTAAAAAAAAAATAACATAGATCTATTAAATAAACCAATTTAAGAGAAGATGTTGGATTAAGATGATAAGACCAAATATATAATATTTTCATAATACGAAAAATCATTTATTTATTTTTTATTTAATATAACAGCTAAATTTACAGTGTATTTGTCAAATAGGGACCACCCTAATAGTTAGACGCTCCATTCAAATTTAAATAAGAAAATGTCATCAAACTACATTGGAAACTACAATTATTGTTTAGGGCATAAATTAATTAATTGATTACTTATCTATTGTAAAATATATGCTGCATCATCTCTCTGACTCCAATACCAATCACAAAACGATCTCGTAACCAAAATTTTCCTTTAATTTAAAACCATTCAACTATGTACAAATCTTCAGTTTATTATTTTATACACGAGAAGCAAAGGCATTTATAACAAACAAATCAAAATCTACATTTAATTTTATAGGTGTGTAAACCAAATAATACTCATAAATCTTTAAAAAAAGTTGTCTTTTATATATATATATATATATATATATATA
>Ga0214545_1001404_pt1 | contig 44750 bp, 23 predicted proteins | sample CNSS4metaG_FD_160064 | JGI IMG/M metagenome (GOLD analysis project Ga0214545, IMG submission 160064) | Root nodule microbial communities from cowpea collected in UCLA plant growth center, Los Angeles, California, USA - CNSS4 | ecosystem: Host-associated > Plants > Roots > Nodule | place: USA... | reverse complement strand
TTTTTTAAGTTTAATACTTTCAAATGTGTAAATTACAGCAAATTATTTTGAATCCATCAACTTTCAACAAGTAAAATAAATAAGCATTTGAAAGGAACAGAGTCAATATATGTAAGTTAAATTTCCAAAGTCAGAAGATAGATAATAGGATTATATATTAATAACAAGTTGATGTTTGTTGTTTTGATCAGAGGAATATCAATATTGCAATCATGTTTAACCAAAATCTTAATTTTTTATTTCAAGTTGTATATTAATATATGATCCATGTAGAAGGGGACAAAACTTAAGCAAATTGAAATAATTTTAAGTGATTTCATAAGTATAAGGTAATTCTGAATGGGAGAGAGAAAAATAACATTTACCATAGTGATACTGCATATTCCAAAAAGGAATCACATGTCACAAAATTTCCGAAGACAATAATTATTCTCGTCGTTCTGGTATACTCAATAAATTCTATATTACTTAGGAATCAATATTAAATAAAGTTTAAATATTTTTATCCTCTTTCACTCTTTGAAATATCTTTTAAAAATAAAATTACGACAGAATTTAAAATATTCTAAAACAGAAAATATCTCAGAAAAATAATTATTATTTCTAATAATAACTGTAAACAAATTTGGGTCCGGATGGAAATAGTTTTCAAATGCAATTTCCTTTCTTAATTATTAGTTTCATCCACAAAAATCAAACTCTGGTCGTGCTGGATGAACATTTGAATCTTAGAATAAAATATTTCAGTACATTATGATTGAAAAAGTAAAAGTGGCACTCCAAACAAGACGCGTATTTATTGCAAGTCTATTTTACTTATTTTTATTTTATGTAAATATATTTTCTCTTAAATAAAATATATATTTTTTAAAAGTTTATTAAATTTTGTTCCTGAAAAAAAAAAAAAACTTATTGTTCCCGAATTCAAGCATCTCAACAAAATTGTATAACCTCATTATGGTGTGGCTAATTTATTAATCAACGTACATAATCAAACTTATCCATTTCCAAGATTATTAGTAACTAGACATAACGTAAATAATTTATTAGAATGGAACAATCTATTGTATCTTTTAATTCTTACATAAACAACCTTAAAAGATAAAAAAACAAAAAAGAAACATAGAAAGAGTACTAATAACGTAGTGGGCATAACAGTTTAATCAAATATTATTAACAAGTAGGTTTATTATTTAAATAATTAACTAAACATAGATGTTAAGACAATCGAACATGGTCCACAAAGTAGACATCAGATTCATGCACCAGAATCATAATCTAGGTTTACAGAAAACGACAAAGTGGCACCATATAATAATGCCATTAATATTATTTACAACACCAACAATACATATAAACATGCACGACATAAACACTAATACGCCCTAACTTACCTTTATTTAGAATCATAATACACGATAATCTTCCCGCTAATACGGTGAACCTAATTTTTCAAACATTCGACCGTCCAAAGCTAGCGAAGAAGGGACAAAACAACATAAACTAGAACAAAACACACAAACATAGTTTTATACAAATTATTATAGAAAACACCCCACATGTTCGATAATATTTCCTATAAAAACCCGAAAGAGAAGAAAACAATAAAAATTTAAATCGAGATTTAATCACACGTTAAAACCAACTTATGTATTTTAATTTTAAAAAGATAGAGAATAAAACTTACATAAGCCGATTTTAATTTGTGAGAAAAAACTCAATTTTTATTTTATTTTTATTATTTCTTCTACTACAAGTTTTTAAGGAAAACATTTATCTAAACATGTTATTATTTATTCTCCTCTAATAAACTACGTTACGGTTGGCCACAACGACGTCGTCGAGCATCCACAAGTCATCCATAATGTAACCGTTGTCCCACACGACACCATTGTTGGGCAGAGGCTGCTCATTCTCTAAGCCAAGAAAGAGTTCAAGTTGCTTGAGGTCGAGTTCCTCTCCTCCGCTGCTGTCTCCGCCGTAGGAGACGGCGGAAGGCGGTGGTGCGGTGGAAGAGGAGCTGCTCTGTTGGGGGAGGTCGGGGCTGAGGCAGCGTTTCTTGGAGGGTGGCGGAGTGTCGTCGGGGAAGTTGAGTTTGGCCTTGTCACCACGGATGCGTATGGCGGCGGCGTCGTAGGCTCTGGCGGCTTCCTCGGCGGTGGGGAAGGTGCCGAGCCAGACGCGGACACCCTTGTGTGGGTCCCTTATTTCTGCAGCCCATTTTCCCCATGGCCTTTGCCTGATTCCTCTGTACACGTTCTTGCGAGCACGCTCACTCTTCTTCCCTGCACCCACGCTCTTCTTCTTCTTTGCACATGATTCCACTGCCACGTAAAGACAAACAATGCGTTAATCCTTGTCACACCTCAGAAAAACTTCTTCCGTTAATGGCTGTTTTTGTTTTTGGGACACGTTGTGTCTTCTGAGATAAAGTTTAAAAAACTCATAAAGTTGTAATAATAAACTTTGCTTTCTTTCTCTCTCTTTACCATTACCATTCAACTGCAAGGAAAAACGTGAACAAAAGAAACGCTTGCGTCTTCTTTTTTTTTTAATGTAAATCGGTGAAAAGCTTCAACTTTACTCCATTTTTCTCTCTAACTTCTTCAACACACACCACTTCTTTATCTACCACCACAAACCAAACCAAAAGAACGAAAAAAAAAACTCTTTTTAGGCCACCCAATGGATTAACTTCAACTTACTTTTCATCGTGCGTTCAGAAAATAAAATCATCAGTAGCAACTCAACCTCAAGCCAGATTTTTTTTTTTTTGCGGAATAAAAAAAAATAGACACAATACACAAAGATATCTTATTTTTCGACTGCATGCTGTATTATCCAGAGATATAAACAAAATTAGTAACTCAAGGCAGAATCTTTACATTAGAAACTATAAAAAGCTCATACGTTTGTGGTTGATATACAGAAAAGAAAAGAAAAATTATATATCATTTTTAAGAGAAAAAGTGAAAACCTTAAAATTTATTTTGAATTATGTCCACTGAAAACAGTAGCGAACAATATAATTTTGACTGGGTGACAAAAATTCAGACAGGAAAGTTGGAACATGGGGGAAATAGAATAGGCACATGGAACAACCTAGAACAAGAATAAAAAGATAAACGGGTAGTGGTAGGTAGGTAGGTGTAAAAAATTGAACTTGATTTAGATTAGGTAAGAACTAACCCTTTTTGTCTGAAACTACGGGGAAGGGTGGTTGGCGTTTGGAAGTAGCGGCGGCGGCGGGGGCCGTGGTGTCGAAGCCGAGGAGGTCGGAGAAAGGGTCTAGCTCGGACCAGAGTTGCTCCGCGGCGACTTTGCGGTCACGCTTGACACCAATGAAGTCTGAAATAATGGCACCTCCACACATCTTCTTCTTCTTCTTCTTCGGATTACAGTAAGAACTATTGGCACTGTGAGTCTCGTGACGGACATGAAATGAGGAAGTGAGAGAGAAGAAAGTGGTTGATGTGTGAATTTATATAGAGAGAGAGCTTGGGTTGAGTTGATTCTGGCGTACCCTGTGGGTCCCACCTGAGACCTGAATCACAGAAAGGTGTGTGGTGATCAGACGGTGGACAGGGAGGGGTGGTGACGTGGCGGAGCGTGGTTGGTTTGGGTGGAGACGGTGCTGCGCCTTGTTTGTTTTGGTATTTAACGCACGACGTCGTCGTGATTTTAACGGCAGAGAGAGATGAAACGGGGTTTTGGTTTGGTGGGACCGGTGCGTTTTTGGAGTTACGTTGGTTTCATGTGTCACCCTCGAAGTGAGCAATAATAACGCGTGAGACCATCGACGCAACGTTACTGCTTCAACCAATCACTTACCAACCGCTGTGAAAACTTTTTTCTAGGTTAAATAAAACTACTATTTAACTTTCACTGTTACTTTCATCGCAGTATCACTTGAAAGGGAAATGAGTGCACGTGAGAGTAGATAAGAAAAAAAAAACAAAAAAAGAAATATAACATACATCGCAAACATGAAAAATAACGTAAGCATATAGAGATAAGATATACAGGTTGTAAAATTGTAAGAAAAAGAAGAGAAAAGAAAAAAGAAAAAAAAGAAGCAAAGAAAAATGCAGAAGAACAGAAACAAGTTGCAGAGTCTTTGATGGCATGCATACGCAAACAAAGCGAAGGACTTTTAGATGAGACTTATCAAACTGCATGCATCAAACACATCCTAATCGATTTATATGAACACCAAGATAATTATATGAAGAACAGATGCATATAAATTAACGAAAATGCTTCAGAAAATGATAAAAAAAAAATATATATAAATAAAAAAATATATATATATATTTTTTTTTTTTTTTCAACCGCCATGTACTTAGCATATATCACCTTTTTCTTATTAAGGTTAGAAAATGAAAATGAAAAGGAAAAGGAAAATGAAAATGAAATAGAAATAGTGGTCCTACTTAGTAGGATCTCTCAGACTGTACTGAGACAGCTTTGGGATTGTATATATCATGTCCTCATTCCAACCTCACTCATTAGTCACAACGAAAAACCATCATATAAGATTTTTAATATTTAAATATAACGATTAATTTGTAGTCAAGTATGGGGGAAATGAAATTAGTCTTTATCAATAACATATATATTAAAAATCTTAAAATTTTTGTTTATTCTTTATAAACTACTTTTTACGGAATCTGATTACAAAATTATTTTTAGTAATAATAGCCTTGCAAGCAGGAATTAAAAATTAAAGTCTAAAACAATTAAAAATAATGCATATATGAAATTTGAATCATTTAGTTTTTTTTTATTGTATTTGTATTTGACTTTATCTAGGATGAATTTTTGTTGATTGGTATGGTATGTGATGTCTGTAGCGCGATCAGAATGATTGAAAATGGTGGACCCTATTCAGAAGCAGGTGGGCCCAAGTAGTCAAAACTGCTTACTGAAATCTTTCAGCTCAGCTGGTTTTCTCCCAAATAAAACACACATTTTATGAAATAAATTTGAATTTATTTTATTTTTTAGGCTGTGTAAAAAATATCAAATTTTAGTTTTATGAAAACATTTGTTTGCTTTTTGAATTTTAAAATGTTAAATTTTCGTTTCTTACACTGTTGTTATACCCGTTAAATGCACGCATTTAGTAAAAAGTTGAGTGATGATTTTCAATAAAGTTAAATAACTTTTTGTTATTTCTAACTTTTTGTTATTTCTAACTTTTTAATAATTTTTATATGTACCATGTAAATTTGTTTACGATAATTATTAATGTTGGTGACATGTATATTTGACTATATTTTGACGATCTTATCTGTTATGTTAGATTGTATGAATAATTTTAATAAATAAAATGTCGTGTAATTATAATATAAAATAAAATATTAATCAAAAGTATATAAAAATCAACCATTATAATTATTCTTAGTAATCTAGAAGGAAAATCCAAAGACATAATATAATATCATGAATAGAATTCAAGAAGAGGAAGAGTTGTCCAAAAGAAATGCTCACATAGCAGGGAAATTAAAATAAAACAGTCTTCAAAAGATGCTCTTGAAGAGCTACAAAAATAAAATAAAATCCAGACTAAATAGTTCCATCTCCATCATTTACATGATCACTAGAAACTTTTACATCTACTCACACCAAAATTTGGTGATTATCGTAAAAAGAAAAACCAAACAAAACACAAGACAAAGAAAAATGGTAAGCTAGAAGAAAATTTTTATTTTTAACATATTATTAAGCAAGCCATTTATTAAACAAACTATAAACAAGCAAATCAGTAAGCACCCAAAGCATGTGATAGTAACAAAAGACCCCTTTAACTCAAGTATCCAAATACATATAATGATATCAAATTCACTAGATGCTTGCGCTTGTGGTGACCTCTACTACTCTGCAGAGTCATTGTTAATGGGTATCACCCTACCACACACAAGGTTAGTCCATGATCATCTAGGGTCATTATCCTGCCAAAGACTAAGACCTCTTACTACTCTCACCACTAATCAGTTTTGCTATATGTAATTTGACCGATTCTTTAGAGTTTCAGGATGCAACCTTGTTTGAATCCTTCTCTAATTATATACACTACAACACCACCATAAAAACATGTGGGCTGGCCTTGGACCCTTTAACTAAACCAGGTCCAAAAGATTTTAAAACAAAAGTGGACTTTACGGTTTGCATAAAGGTGATTTTATATGTCAATTTATTTAGGAATAATGATATTTTTATCCACTTTTGTTGACCCACTTTTAACCACCATTCTAATCACCCTTCAATTTTCTATTTTGATTTTTATAGAGGTGTAATTTGATGATATAAAAGTGATTGAAACGGTGAATTAAAAGCGAGTCAAAGAAAATGAGTTAAAATATCATTATCTTTTATTTAGTTACGAGTATTAATTATTAGAAAAATATACTTTAACAAAGTTTTTTTTAAGTTGATAAACTACCAATTTAGGTAAAAAAAATACAACTTTATTATTTTATTTTGGTTAAAAAAAAAAATTTATTTTAATTCTATTTATTGAAACTTTGTCAACTTTTCCAATTTTTTTTTTTTTGTGAAAACATAATATTCCTAATTGTTATGAATAGTGAATATACTAACTGTCTTTAACAATTCCTTTTCTGATTTGCAGATAAAGAATATGTGAGATTATAAATTGTACCGCTGATTGCATGAATAAAACAACATCTATATATAAGTGAATCAAGTTTCTTTAATTTCTTTTACATGTAAGAGAGTTCGTAAGTACTTAATTATCGTACTTTATATACAATTTCTGGCTTTTCTATATACAGAGAAAACTAAAACTTAACTGGTATTCAAAACCATCCTTCAAAACATTTTCCCCTGTCCTTTACATGTGCCACATGTTCTCCATTTTGGTCTAATAACTGTCAAAAACATTACTTTTTTATTGTGAGAGCTGAAAAATGCATGCTTTATAGACAACCTGGTGGGTTTTGCAAGCCCTTGTAAATTGGTTTAATGTTGGCACATCTAGATCCACTAGGTTTGGTTTTAAGCGACAAGTCTATGTTCTCAAGTTTAATACTTTCACAAGGGAACTTGTTGCTGCACCTTAAATCCACTGCAATTGGCGTTGTAGTGGTTCCCTTTATATTTGAAAAAACAACATCTTTGATCTTTACAAGCGAAGCCTGCATGCAAATAAATCGATCTTCATAAATAAAACACTTTTTTTTTTTCTGGATTAAAAAGAAACAGATAAATTAACCTTGCATTGTGAAGAGCATTGATATTCTTGGTCAATGACGATAGGGTTCTTAACGTTTTGCATGGTGATGTCGCTGAAGCTGATATCTGATGCATGACCAGGATACAGATCGGGCCATGTCTTGATTCTCAACCCATTCTGTGTACCAACCATCGACACGTTCTTCACACGAATTTCTTTCACTTCTAACTCTTCCTCGTACTTTCCCAGACTACCTATACTGTTGTCATGCACATTCAAGACCAAGAAACAAAAACAAAACTTTAACTGCAAATTTAAATCTTAAAACCACCATCTACATGAAATGTTACAACTTACCTTATACCATGTCCAGGACCACAATTGACATCGTTGATGGAAACTTGGTGGGATCCGTGTATCATGGAAATACAATCATCTCCAGTTTCAATGGTATTTCTGGCTACTTTAACACCGATGGAGTGGCTGATATGAATTCCATCGGTGTTGGGGCTTTCATCTGGTGCAGTGAGTTTAAGTCGTCGGAGTCTGATGTTAGCACAATTAGTCACAAATATGTGAAACCCTTTGGGGTTTGTGGATTTAATGTTCTGTATAATTCCATTCTTAATTCTGTGGAAATATATACTCTGCACATACATTTCCAGAAAGTGAATTTCAACAAAAATATATAAGAATTTGAAGAAAAGAGTTTGATTTAGGGTTCATGTTTAGGAGATATTGTCTTACAGAAGGGTTTCTGACACATGCTACGTGGGGTTTTTCTTTACAGTTGGAAGCCGTTTTCCATGATTTCTTTCCGACACCGTCAAAGGTACCACCACCAATGAGTTTTATACCGTCCATGTCCTCAAACAGAAGCCATTCGTTATTCTCGTATTCACTGAGATCTGTTGTAGCCACAATAGTGCCTACAACCTGGATTGTTACGGGCTCTGGAGTGGAACATGGACCTGCGAAAAACATGGAAGAAACCAAAAATGTTCCTTCTGGAACCAGAAACCTCGCTTGCACTTTGGAGTGGCAAGTTGCTTGCCATGCATCCATGAAAGCCTGCACATGTGATCAACATCATGTGATGTAATCAAAATGTAACCATGATTGAACAAAAGACATATGTACCTGAGTGCAGTCAAACTTGCCATCAGGTTTGGCCCCGAAGCTTATGACATTGTTTATCTTTTCCCCTGGAAGAAGTTTATCCAGAGCTGTGTTTTTATTCTTGAAGATATCAGGACCTGCAACTGGCATTACTTTTTGCGCAGCACCCACATGATAAACCAGTGCAAAGTACATAATTAGAACACCTACTCTCTCTGTCATCGCCATTGTTGTGCCTAAGTTCTCTCTACATATAATTCTGGGTTTTTCAATTTTCTTTTTTTTTGATTTTTTTTTTCTGTTTAAGGTAAATGCCTCCGGGGAGGGAGGCTAGCTAGGAGAAAAATTTTGTGAAAAAAATGATAAAAATGATCCCTTTTTGTTTCGCTGAGTTTCTTCATATACGAAGATTTTGGTTGAAGCAAATGGTTATTACTGGTTTGTATTTTTTAACATCTATGTGAGCGGAGAATGTTAGCTTTTGTGGTTAAGTTGTTAAGATAAAATTCGTGATTCTCTGCGTTCATTAATTTTGTCTCCTAAATTCTGGCTCTGATTAATTACCCCTCCAAAGCAGCCTATATTTTCTCTAGCAACCACTTTCCAATACTCAGAAAAAATAATAAAGAAAACATCAGAAAAAATAGTTCATTTGGGATATTTTCTCTCTGTTTTTGCAACCTTAAACTCTCTGTTTTTCCAAAATATTTTCTTCCAGCAACAGTTTCACTCTTCCAACGACCACATCAGCAGGAGTCCTTTTCACCGGTCAACTGAATAATATTATGTGGATAAATGTGGATGTAACCAGGATACTAACTACAACGGTGAATTTTCATAAACCCTAGTTTGCCACCACCTAACACTCACTCCTGTATTAAGAAATGAACACACTTCTTCACCACCATCCTCACTATATATGGAGCACACAGAACCATCTCCACCATCTTTCTCCTTCACCTTCATCCTTCTCGCACCAAGACCATAATCTCCATCATACATCGTCACTTTTTATTTCACCAAAATTGCATAGAGCATCATGCAGAAAGTCACACCTACTGCAGCATCCCCACGCGCCGTCGACGTCTTAGATTTGCTTCGTCACGCTCCTGTCTCCTTATTTATGCTAGATACTATATAATATTAAATGAATTTTAATCTTATCACAATTAATATAATATAATTAACATCGATGTATATAATTGTTATAATATTTTATTTAATGTTTATCAATAAAATTAAAAAATAATTAAATAATACAATAGTTATATTTTAATATTATTTAAAATTAAAATATAAATAAACATAAAAGGTTAAATTAAAAAAAAAAACAAAAAATAATATTAAACATCTAAAAAGTTTACAAAAATAAAATTATTAATTTAAGATTTAATTAAGTTTTCAAAATACTCATTTTTATGGTCTAAAAATTTTAAAAGATATTTTTATTTTTATAAAATCAGTTACATATGTTTATATCATTTTAATTAATATAATTAATTATTTTACCTTTTAATATAAAAATGACAAAATCAATCCAAATTTATTATTCTTTAACCCATGTTTTTAGGATACCGGTTAATATTTTCCATTATTTAATAATGTTAAATTTGCAACGCACATATACCAAATTTTAAAATAGTAACACTAATTTTTGATATCGATCTTTGAACACCGATTCTAAATAAAAAATGTTGATTACGTAATACTACTTCATTATTAATTTTTAACTAAAATAATTGAATATAACTTAAGTGGACGATACTTGATTTTTTATTTCAAAATATATTTAATTTAACTTTGACTAAGCTAATTTTAAATGCAATTTATTTTTTATATTAATTTAATTTAAATAAATTGAAGTTCTTAAAACACTGTCGTACAATATCTTCTTTTTCAACAAAAATAAAACATAAATTCAGAAAAAAAGTTCCAGTGGATGAAAGTAGTGAAAATTGATGAAAGAGCTGAACATGAAAAAGATGAGTATAGAGAATTTTAGCCATAAAAATAGAAAGAATTTTTTTTTTAATTTTCCGTCTTTAAATGTGAGTTTTTTTTTTAAAAAAATAATCTATAGTTTTTATTTGTTCTACGGAGATACACACATTTATACGAGCAAAATGTATGCTAACTTAAATTAATATAAAAATATATTATATTATTATTTGCTTATCAATGTAAATTTAAATAAATAATAAAATTAATATCTATCAACACTATTTTAAATAAATATAAATACTAAAAATAAAACTATTAATATTTTTTCAACAATTTTTACTATTAATTTTTGAAAAAAATATATCTAACCCCTTTATTTATTTTTAATATCTATGTTTAATTATTTTTAATATTTATTTAGTTAGTGTGTTGATAATAGTACAAACATTTTTATTTATTAAAAGCAATTAAAATTAATTAATATAAAATTAAAGTCATATAAAATAACTTTATTAATGTCTAATATTAAATAAATTGTATTCACTAGCTTAAATACTTTTGTTTATTAAAATAGATAGCATTAAGTTAAAGTTGCTTAAGCTGAATTTAATCTTATAGTTATCATCCACTTAAGCAACACACATTTTATATGATACAAAAACTAAATTAAAAAAAAATGATTTTATGCATTTTACATTTTAAATTTTTTTGAGTTGTTTTAGATTCAATTTAATTGATTTTAATAATATTGTATTTTGACTGACACTATTATTTAGAAGTTAATTTATCATATTTAGGTGTTATTCTTTCTTATTTTTAGACATGTTATTTGATAAAAAATAATGTTTTACATCAATTACACGCTTTTGTTATCGTAAACGATTATCATGTGAATTACTCGGATGAAATTCTAATGGAAAACATTGAATAATAGTAATTCCATCCATGTTTGGGCTAGTTGCATCAGGTGCATGAATACCACGAAATCAACGGTCACAAACTTGTGGATGATGACAAATTTATAAAAGTAGTGTAATTCTATTTAAAATTTACAAAAATAGATAAATATTTAAAGAAAAATAACGAGTGTGAATAAGTTCTATTTATAAACATAACTTTACAATGAGAAGTTAGAGTATAATTTTGGCTTTAAATTTATTTTTTCCCACTCAAATAATTATTTATGTAAATTGAATGTAAATTGAGAAAAATTGAAACAATGATACAAAATATATATTTTCATTGTAATAAAAAATAAAGTATAATGAAAATAATTTTTGAATAATGACAACAACAAATATTTATTTGAGAGAGTGAATGCGTAGAAGGGTAAGACAGTGATACAATTAATTTGTAAATTTGTGCTTGAATATCATCATCATTATATATATATTATGGTTAAATTAAGTGATTGATTGTTTGATTACTGAGAGTTTCAAGTTCTTCAGCGTCTTATCTTGAAGTTGTTGTTTGTTTTTCTTGGCATTTATAATTAAAAGGATTTGTTGACCAAATATACAATGTACAAAATATTTATAAGATTTACGAAGTTCAACCATACATTAATTAAGATTTAAGACATCAAGTAACTAACATTATTGAATTCTAATTTAAGATTCTTGAAGGTGAACTTGTAACAAATAAATCCAAAGGCATAAACAATAAATTTTATTTAATTGTCTTCACACACATTGGCCCCAGAAAAGGTTTAACACCAAGAAAGAAAACACAGAACAGTAGGCATAAAATCTTAATTAACTCTATGATATAACAACTTGTTTGAAAGAAAGGAATAGGTTCCAATGAAGTTTGATGAAATTATTTTCTATAGCTTCATATTTTACAGCACGAGCTAGTTGAAGTACAAAATTACTTCATAATTACAATTGTTAAAAGCAGTAAACATGATATCATGAAGCGTTCACCTTCTGACACTTAATATACAATTTCTGGCTTTTCTATATACAGAGAAAACTTAACTGCCATTCAAAATCATCCTTGAAAAGCTTTTCCCTTTTCCCCACTGCTTCACATGTGGCAAATGTTCTCCAATTTGGTCTAATAACTGTAAAAAACATTACTTTTTCTTCCCTCTTTATTGTGAGAGCTGCAAAATGCATGCAGTTATAGACAACCTTGTGGGTTTTGCATACCCTTGTAAATTGGTTTAATGTTGGCACATCTAGAACCGCTAGGTTTCGATTTAAGCGACAGCGACAGGTCTATGTTCTCAAGTTGAATAGTTTCACAAGGGAACTTGTTGCTGCACCTTAAATCCACTGCAATTGGCGTAGCAGTGGTTCCCTTTATATTTGAAAAAATAACATTTTTTATCTGTACGAGTGAAGCCTGCATGCAAATAAATCGATCTTCATAAACAAAACACACATTTTGGTGGATTAAAAAGAGAGAATAATATAAACAGATAAATTAACCTCGCAGTTTGAAGAGCATTGATATTCTTGGTCAATGACGATAGGGTTTCTAACGTTTTGCATGGTGATGTCGCTGAAGATGATATCTGATGCATGCCCAGGAAACAGATCTGGCCATGTCTTGATTCTCAACCCGTTTTGTGTGCCAACCATCGACACGTTCCTCACACGAATTCCTTTCACTTCTAGCTCTTCCTCGTACTTTCCAAGACTACCAATACTGTTGTCATGCACATTCAAGACCCAGAAACAAAAACAAAACTTTAACTACAAATTTAAATCTTAAAACCACCGTCTACATGAAATGTTACAACTTACCTTATACCATGTCCAGGACCACAATTGACATTGTAGACGGAAACTTGGTGGGATCCGTGTATTATGGAAATACAATCATCTCCGGTTTCAATGGTGTTTTTGGCTACTCTAACACCGATGGAGTGGCTGATATGAATTCCATCGGTGTTGGGGCTTTCATTTGGTGCAGTGAGCTTAAGTCGTCGGAGTCTGATGTTAGCACAATTAGTCACAAATATGTGAAACCCTTTGGGGTTTATGGATTTAATATTCTGTATAATTCCATTCTTAATTCTGTGGAAATATATACTCTGCATTTCCAGATATAAAAAGTGAATTTCAACTAATATTATATATAAGAAATAGCATTTAAAAAAAAAAGTTTGATTTAGGGTTTAGAATGTAGGAGATATTGTCTTACAGCAGGGTTTCTGATGCAGGTTCCGAAGGGTATGTCTACACAGTTAGAAGCCGTTAGCCATGATTCCATACCGACACCATCAAAGGTACCACCACCGAGGAGTTTTATGCCGTCCATGTCCTCAAACAGAAGCCATTCGCTATCCACGTATTCACTGAGATCTGTTGGAGCCACAATAGTGCCTACAACTTGGATTGTTACGGGCTCTGGAGTAGAACATGGACCTGCGAAAAACATGGAAGATAGCAAAAATCTTCCTTCTGGAACCAGAAGCCTCGCTTGCTCTGTGGAGTCGCAAGTTGCTCGCCATGCATTCATGAAAGCCTGTACATGTAATCAACATCATGTGATGTAATCAAAATGTATTATGAAGCTAAGATACGGACACGGACACAAATACGATTAAATTGAAAAATATAGGATAGATATGTATATACATATTAATTTTTAATTTTTAATTAACAAATTGTCAATTAATACAAAAATAAATTTAAATTTAAATTTTTAATTAACAAATTGTCAACTAATACAAAAATGAATTTAAATTATTAATCTAAAATTTAAAAAAGTGAAAAGTAGTGATCATATAATATTTTTTTCCTATTTTTATAATCATAATAAAAACTTATGTAATAAATTTACAAATTTATAAATATTTTTAGAAAATCATTGAATTTGTGGTTATTAATATTGGGTTGAAATCCTATCAAAATTATGTTAAAAATAAAAAGATATTTTTCAAATTAGACACTTGACTGATACGTATAATACGAGTGTTGTACGAGTATCGATGTCTCGTACGTGTCAGACACGAAACACGTCATTCACAAGGCGTGTCTGGGCTTCATTGTCTGGGCTTCATTGAACAAAAGATATATACCTCAGTGCAGTCAGACTTTCCATCAGGTATGGCCCCAAAGCTTCTCACATTATATATCCTTTCCCCCGGAAGAAGTTTATCATGAGCTACGTTTTTGTTCTTGAAGATATCAGGAACTGCAACTGGCATTACTTTTCTCACAGCACCCACATGAGAAACCAGTGCAAAGTACATAATAAGAACACCTAGTCTCTCTGTCATTGCCATTATTGTGCCTAAGTTCTCTCTAAATATAATTCTGAGTTTTTCAATTTATTTTTTTGTTTTTTTTTTGTTCTTTTTATGATAAAGGCCTCCGGGGAGGGAGGCTATAGCTAGGAGAAAAATGTTGTGAACAAAATGATAAAAATGATCCCTTTTTGTTTCGCTGAGTTTCTTCATATACGAAGGTTTTGGTTGAAACAAATGGTTTGTATTTGTTAGCGGAGAATGTTAGGTTTTGTGTGGTTAAATTTAGTTAACCTCCTAAATTCTGGATCTGATTATTACCCATGCAAAGCAGTATATTTTCTCTAACAATCACTTTCCGATACTAAAATAAAATAATAAAGAAAACGAAAAGAAAAAATAGACTTTTTGTTCATTTGCAGAAGTTACTGTTGTGTAAATATTTGGTTCATTCTGTTTTTCTAATGTAAAAAACAGTGAGAATAGATGATAACGATAAAAGAATATAAGATTCAGTTCACTTTTCATTGTGGAATTTCTCCTTCCTTTTACTTTTCAACTATATATTCCTCATCAACATGGCGATGTGATATGATATGTGATTTCAATCCCAATCCAATTTCAATTCCAACCTTAAGGTTTTTAATAATTTTTCCTTCAATATATATCTTCAATCAGAATTTTTCACTTGGTTGTAAAAAAAATAAATAAAAAAGTAAGTAATTATTTTCCCTCTAGAACTATAAATAACTATTTTGTTTGTTTTAATATTTTTTATTTTAATTTTTCTAAAATATAAATAACTATTTTTTATTTTCATATTGCGAATTTATTTATGTACTATACAAAATTAATTTTAAGGGAAGGATGCTAATCCTTATTGACATAGTCAGTTTTTTGTTTTATCGGCATGACATAATGTTAAGTTTCACAAAAATAAACGTTTTTTTTTATTTATTTGCAAATTAATTTTAGGGATAAAATTTTATTGAAAATTTTGACAGACGAAAATAAAATAAAATTACAAATTTTAAAACAATTTTTTCATATTTAATAAAGCTAATAAGAATAATAATTGCAAATTTTACAAGATAAAAATCAAAGACTTTTTTTATAGGAACAAGAAATTAAAACTAACTCTTCTATATCTACACCTATATATAAATGAAAATCATCTTTCTCATGTCTATATTTATTGTGACCATTTATTTAAATTTAACTGTTTTTTTAATTTCTCATTTTTTTAAAATTTAATTATTATTTTAATTAAAAATTAGGTATAAAATAAAAAATTTACTTACAAAAGAAATTATATTTAATTTGATAATTACAGTAATAAAAATAATAATTATTTATTATCATAAAAAAAAAACAGATATGCGTGCATGTATATTTTAAGTGTATTGGAGAAATAATTAAAATATATTTAAGGCGAACAAAAGCAAAAGGATGAATGGGAATCTTTCGTATATAAAAATTATGAATAAAAATATTAATTGAGAGTGTTTTTTAAGTTATTCGTTGACAAGAATAATTCCAGGAACTATTTTTGACGAGAATATTTTAGGAATTTCGCTCCATCTGTTATTCCATTTCAATTTATCGTTTACATTTTCATTTTTAAATTAAAATTTTAAGAATTATTTGTAGTTTAAAAATTACAGTGTAAAATATTTATCCTAATTCTAAATATATTTATTTTATAATATAATTTATACGTTAAAAACTATTTCATTATACAAATATATATCATATAAAATAGTAATTTTTATCATTTTAATTATTAAGTTTAGGAATTTGGAAGAAAGGGAATCCTACGAAAAAAAAGTTTAATATGATTTTTTTTTTCAGTTTCCTTTCTATGTTTCGAATTATATAGAAAATAATAAAATTATAAATTATAAATAAAAGACAATAAATACGTGTATTTACTATTTTCTAAAATGTTTTTAAATAAATAAATACTTGACACCTTTTTGCAATAACAAAATTACAGAGTATTTTCTTCGACCAAACAACTCCACTAATGTCTCCTTTTAAGTTTTTTCAATTTATTTTTCCCAACATGCTTCCTTTTATTATATTCTTGTGGTATTTTAATTCTGTATCAAAAAATCTTGAGTTTTGAGTCCTAAAGAATGTGAAATTATTGTGTATTTTAAAACAAGAAATAATGATATATGACTATAAAACAATTTCAATTTCAACTGTAAATAATAAAATTTACTATTTAATCAATGAGAATTTCTTCAGTTTTTTTTTTTTTTTTAAAATCCATGTCTATATGCAAACTTATTAGAATGTCTATATACTATTAACAATTATAACAACCTATTGCTAACCTTATTTTAGTGGTTAAAATAATACAAGGATAGATATAACTAGTTTTTTATATAACACAAAAGATTATTAATTTTATTTAAATTTTAATAGTTAGCATAATTGAATATCTATTTTATTTTTAATAATCATCACCTTTTGTTTGTTAAAGATTTTTTTTTAATATGCTATTAATTTTAAGGAAATTACTATAAATTTTAAATTTACATAGCAAAAGTGAAAAAGGATTAAACAAAAGTTAGTATTTTTTTTTATTGTATTAAAAAGGGAAAAAAGCTAATACTATTTATCCTGTTTTAATATGATTGATTTTCCCTTCTTGCACACATTATTGTAAGAGGTAATACAAAAGATTTGAAGAACAAAACTACAGGAATATACATGAAGAAAAACTTAGGCCATAGGAAGAGTCTAATAACTCTTGAAGCTGCAGAAGACATTCATATTTATCTTCGAGCTGAGGCATACATAAGTGTATATCTTACAGTACCAGAAAACGTATGCCAAATGATTCAAGAGCATGCAGAATTCTAAAGTGTATAATATATATGTTAAGAAGTAAATTTTAAGTCTAACTCGATCCTACAAAATTGATTTGTAAGATGAGATTATCTCTGATCGATCTGGAACTTTCAAACGATAGAAAAGAAAAAAAGAAAACTGCTAAATATGTGTGAGTAGAACTGTAATATTGATAATCACTGCCCCACCAAACCTTTCATCTGCAGCTTTTCTGGTGCGAATCTTGAAGCAGCTTCGTTGCATTTGACATCTTCGACATGCAAGTGAACGACCTTGGTGGCTCCATAAGATGGATAAAATTTGTATCGGCAGAGATTCTGAGTGGCTGGAGGGTTATTGCCATTGCCGAAACTCTTTAACCCACCAAAGAACTTTTCTATCTCATACCCAATCTTTGCAAAATCAGCTTGTGGTGCCATTTCTCAAGGAAATGAAGAAGAAATAAGAACTAAGTGCTCTATATTTTTGGATTATAAAACTTGAAGGGTATATATATATATATAGGTCCATTGAAACGTAATCATGTAATTTTCCTTCGATAGGGATCGAATCTTCTGGATCAGTGGATTGTTATAGCATCAAAGATGGTGCCACAGTAGTACACGTTTACATCACGTTATTCTCTTTGGCTAGTATAAGAGTTTACCTTATTGGATATTCCATATTAATCGGAGATAAGATGAACTTAAAGTTTAAAGTATATAAATGAAAGTATATAAATGAATGCAAAACTTACCTTACATGTCGATTTTGTAAAATTGAATTACATTTGAAGTTTATCTCTTAACCTGATATCAGAATTACTATTTAGAGGGAAAAAAGCTAAAATAAAAAAAACTATAAAAAAAAGTGTTATGATCGTCCCATTTTATGGAGAAGAAACAGCACCTTCTAAATGAAGTCAAAATGTTATAATATGTTATTAGGTGTAAGAGTCGATGAGCACAAACATTAAAAAAGAGAGTATTTACCTCGAAATTGATTCCGATTCTATGTTTTTTACCTGTAGATTTCTGTGTAGTCAAATCATCATTGTGGTGGGATGTGATGTAGGTCCGCAACAAGTGCAAATATTGTGAAGAACACGCATCTGTGAATGTTTCTGTTTGTGCTTTAAGCTTCAACTTTACGAAATCGGTCGATAAAATAGGCTTCAACTTTACGAAATCGGCCGATAAAATAGAATTGCACTCACTTATATATTATGAATTGATTTTATTTTTAGTCGATACGAGACTTCCAACAATTTTTTCCATATTAGTTTTGGTTTGTTACTTCATTTGGTCAATAAACAAGAATAGTTTTCGTTCTCAATCTCACCCACGTTGCCTATAAGTGTGATCTCGTTCTGCTAATGCTTAATAAATCCTTATGCTTTGATTTTTGTAAGATAAAGATGAGATATGGAGAAAGAATGATGTTGATCTGTTTTGGTTCATTGCTTGGAATGAGTAAGTAGTTGATGACTGGTACAGGATCTTGATCAGGTCTAATTTCAGAGTCATATTGTGATCATCATGATGATTTGATCACTGTAAATTATTCGATTCTTTATGAAAAAGAAGCAGAATTTGGGTCCCGCAAGGTGTGAGGATAAGGTGATATTTTATGGTATGGAATAGAATCACACACAGGGTGAAAATAGAAGTGCAGTATAGGGTGGACTCTATCCAAAAAAAACTTGATTAGATCAACATGTGGCAGGCTAAGGCTTCATGCTTCAAGCTTCTAACATTATATACATAGATGCCATAAATGAAGGATATTCTCTCACAGTTTCACTTTTCACAAATCACTTTGCATGACTTTGCCTGCACTTCTGCAAACTATTTCAAAATTATAGGTGTCAACGTAATACCACTCGTACTGTTTGAAGTTCCACATCGACTAGAGATAAGGCAATCAATATAGTATATAAGTAGGGTGCAAACCTCACCTTTCAAGTCGGTTTTGTGGGGTTGAGTTAGGCTTAAAGCTCACTTCTAACATGGTATCAGAGTCAAGTTAAAACCTATCATAGCGAATTTTCTTGGACATACATTTCTGTTGCACTCACCTTACAAAGCCACTTTTGTGGTAAGATTTGTTTATATGCTCTTGCTATGATGGTAAGATACTACTCTATGTAGAAAATGATGGAGAGTCATATCATTTTTTTTTTCTTTGTTATTGTTATTGTTTATGGGTTGAGGTAATTCAATTACCTTCTATTAATATATATGTTTTTACCGAGAGTTTATATAATATTAATTTTTTTCTTTTAATTATAATTTTGAAAGAATTAGTGAAGTTGTCACTTACAACCATATATAGATATTTACTAATATAAATTATAATAAGTTTAGATATACCTATATAAGATATTAAGAAACCATTTTTAACTAAAACTTTAGGATGATTTTATCAGTATTTTTTATTTTTATGTTACTAAGTTTTCTTATTTTATTCAATAAGAAAATCCAAATTTACAATCAATTTTCTAACAATTTCCTTCTTAAATATGAATATCTTCTAGTACCTATAATCACCACCTATATTTATATTTATTGTTATTTATCTCAACGGATATATATACTTAACTTCATTTAATGAAAATTTTATTTCATTTAATCTATGTTTTACATTAAATAAAAATATACTATATTTTTTTAGGATAAAAAACTCATGAATCTATTATTTTAAAATTTTAGGTCAAAGTTAAACTCATGCTTCAGTTATATAATAGACTCACCTGAATGCAAATAGAGAGTGTTGAAAAGGATCACACCACCTACCTCAAATCTTAAAATGCCGGTTTAATATTCGTTAAACATTTCCATTTAGTATCATTTAATTTTAAGTTAAAATCTAATACGATATAAAAAGTAATACACAGACATATCATATCATTAAACAAAAGAGTCTATAGAATAATTTAAATTAATTAAATAATTATTACTATTTGTGCTAGATAATGGACAATTATTATGGTGACTCCACTTTAAAGTTCTTTTATTTTAGAATATGAAATCTCTTTTTTTATCCGCGTTCATCTTACTAATATATTATTGCACAATTTGTTTAAATCATCATTATCGAATAATGTTAAAAGTGAAAGTGGCACTACTAAGTAACTTAAACATTAACTAAAGCCACTTGAACTCATCTATAATACTTTAAATATGATTAAATCATAATTAAAAATAGTTTAAAAAGACTCTTTCTGATAATTAAAATTTGCTCTCAATTTCTCTTTCTTTGTAAGTGTTACTTTTTACTTTCCAGCTATATATTCCTCATCAACAAATGGTATAATTAAGATGATATGATTCCTTTCCCAAATCCAATTTCAATTCCAACCATACAGCTTTTAATACTTTTGCCTTCAAAATCATAAATTTCATATAGTTATAAGCAAAAATCATATAGAACAAACAAAATCATATAAACTTCTAACATATTCATGTAATGTAATACAATTTTTTTACTCCCACTAAACTAATGGTCATGATTTTGGCTACTGTAAAAGAAAGTATTTATTTTTTATTTCTAATTAATATTGTGTCATTATAAGCTATTTATATATTAAACAAAATATCAATTAATAATTTCAAGTGTCTATATAATTATAATATAATTAAGGGGCGTATTAGAAGTTTTTCTTAAAATTTAAAATTTATAAATTAATCCTCCAACTTTACAAATATTTGAATTTAGTCTTTTTAACCAAATTTTGTTAAATTTATTTGACATTTCGACCGCATTTCAGAACAATTTCTTAACTAACATTGAAGCGAAAATGTGTCAAACGGTATAAACAATTCAAATGTTATCATGTAACGCGTTTAAAACGTTAAATAAACTTAACAAAATTTGATTAAAAATACTAAATCCAGACATTTCTAATATTGAAGGACTAAATTGGACTAAAACTTTGAAAAGAGACTAATTGCAATTTTCACTGAAAGTTAAGGTAACAAAAACATATTTAACCCATTAATATTATATGTATATGGCCAAACGAAAATTTTAGAAAAAAAAATGCTTATGATAAATATTTTCAAACTTTTTTTTTATGAAATTGATAAAAATTGAAATAAAATAAAAATAATAAAGAAAAGCATTTAATATTTTCTATATAAAATTTTATAAAATAAATACTTGACACATTTTTGTAGGAAAAATAAAATTAATTAGTTTCCCTACAGATATAATAAATCCCGTAAGCTATATATCTCAGTACATTAAGACTCTGTTCTTATAAACTGATTTACTATTGAAGAGAATTAGCGAATATATATTTGCACTGATTATGAATGTTCGTTTTCAATTATTTTGCGAGTGATGTAAAACGTGTATTTGCGAGATTCATCCATTCTTCCATCTTGCTTGAAGAGCATAGATTTAAAGGTGATAAACCATATTTTACCTTAATAACCCTATTTATCATCACCTTATTTTCATGTGTATGCAAAAAAGATTTTGGTTGACGGTGGAAAATCAACAAGGGTGGGATGGCTTGGACACCTCCACGGTGAGATTGTGGTTTTAATGGACATTGACTAAAAAGTTTTAAATTTTTTAAGTCATATGTTAATTTCTAAATAAAACGGAAAAATAAATAAATCAAGATGAAAACAAAATTATTTTAAAAATACAAAATAAATAATAAAATGTGATTTTTACATTTTAATTTAACCACTATATTATTTAATATCTAAATATTTTATATTTATTCTTATACCAAATGCATTTTATTATTTATTTGTTATAATAATAACTTTTATTCAAAACTATTCATTAACCTCTTCTCTAAGAAATATTATTTCAACTCTTCCAAATATTATTTTATATTATATTTATTAATAAGGGAAATTCAGTAATCTTTAATTTCTATTTATTAAAACATTTTTTTATCTATTATATCAATCAAATCTTTCATAAACTTTCACAAAAATTATTTTCAAATTCACTCTACAATCATTTCCAAATTCATAAAAAAGAACAACATAAATTATCATTTTCTAATCAATCCATTCAATCCTATCCCTCTTCCTCAAATCATCACTCCCGTGAGAACACGTACTAAAAGTGAAATCCGATTCATAACAATATGCTACGAACAAATTAACAACTTTTTAGTAATCTTGTTTTGATTTCCACAACTCGTTCAGTCAATATATAGATTCGAGAACAAAACTTCTTGATGGATAGTAACATACAGGAAGAAAAACCTACGCCATAACTCATGAAGCTGCAGAAGACATTCATGTTTTGTCTTCGAGCTGAAGCAGACACAAGTGTATTTTACAGTAGCAGAAACTAGCCATCATATATATATGACAAATGATTCAAGAGCTTGCAGAATTGTAAAGTCTATAATATATAGAAGAGACAAAAACACTGTAATATTAATAATCACCGCCCAACCAAACCTTTCATCTGCAGCTCCGTTCTGTTTTCTGCTATGAATATTGAAGCAGCTTCACTGCACTTGACATCTTCAACATGCATGGGAACCACTTTGGTAGCCACATAGGTTGGATAGAATTTGTGTATGCACAGATTTTGAGTGGCTGGAGGGTTGCTAAAACTCTTTTGCCTGCAAAACAACTTTTCTATCTCATACCCAATCTTTGAAAAATCTGCTTGTGGTGCCATTCCTCAACTACACAAGGAAATGAGGGAATTGAGAAAAGTGTACACCAACTATTTGATGAAATGCTCTCGATTTTTGAGTATAAAACTCGAAGGACGTGGGTGTATATATATTGAAATGAAATCATGTAAGCAACTTTCCTCCAAGAGGGATCGAATCTGTTGGATGAGTATAATTATTAGAGCATCGAAGGTGGTGGCACAATAGTATACATCAGACTATTTGTGGTTGATTTTTTTTAATCACATTATTCTTTTCTACTAGTGAGAGAGTTTTTTTATATATACAGATACCAAATATATATATATATAGTGAAAAAAAATTATCAATGTGAATCTTTTCATTGGGATGATAAAATTGCATAAATCCAAGCTGAGAATTGTTGTGTCATGCACATGTATGCAGTTCATCTTTTTGTTATACTTTCTGTCAAGATCCTTTTTGTCGTAAAGTTAAAATCATATCTTTTGAGTTTTAGCTTAAACATTGTTGCATGATGGTTGATGAGAAAGAGTGGTCTTGGATTGTTTTTGTTCATCGGGTGGAATGAGTTAATAGTTGATGACTAGAAGAAGACCTTCACCTAGTCTAATTTCAGAGACACATGCCTATGAAGGTTGTGGTCATGATGTTTGCAAAATTGTTTTATTCTTTTTGAAGAAGAAGAACATTTTGTGATATTTTGTGGAATAGCATCGCATAATACAAGGTAAAAGTAAAAGTGTACATGATGAGATGAACACGTGGAAGAATTTGAGACAACTGCCAAGGCTTCAAGCTTCTAACCTTATCTAGGTTAGGACATCCACGGCATAAACCAAGAATTTTCTGACAGTTTCACTTCTTTTTTTTTTTTTCAGTTTCGCAACATTATATCTCCACGTCTCATTTTCCTTCTCTTTTATATACGGTGTCATCCATTTCCATGTTTTCTTTTTTATAGTTGTCTTGAACCTTTTTTCATTGCATTTATCCATTTCTTCTGGTTGCAACCTCTTCGTATTTTGTTACGGTGATCTTAGATGAAATTTGGATTCTCTATTGGTTTTTTTGTGTTATTTTTCTACTGTATTTTTATAATACATTGACTATCACTAATTTTGATATTTTAAAATATATTAAAAAGATATTTAAAATACTAACGTCATGTGTTTTTAATACTTAATAGAGAACAATACAAAAAAAAAACTAGTAGAGAATCTGAATTCAGATGGATGTCAAATGTAGTCTGCTTTCTTCCATATCCTAACCATCACATTTCTTCAAAATGAGTGTATTTTTATGCTATTTTTTTCTTTTACACAAGTTAATGTGTACTTTATAAACTCATGAAGAAGAATAACTTGTCGATAACATTATTGTGTCATCGTACTTAGTAGGTAATTAGCTGCGTAGAGAACCTTTTAACTTTAAACACTAATTTGAATGTGTACACAAGTGTGTGGTGTATGCGAGCGTGCATGTGTTTAATTTTCATATTATAAAAAATTTTGAATTAAAAAAATTGAATGTGTATTTAAATTTTCGTGAAAAATAATGTTTAAATTTAGAAAAAAAACAAGTTAGAATTTGAGAAATTAAAAAAAAAAGTTAGAAATTGAGAACCAGAAGACATGACATGATTAAGATGAGATAGATGAAAATTGAATAAAAAAATTCTGTGAAGAAATAAATTAATTAATGATATCTTAAAAGGATAAAAGTTTAAAAGAATTTCATATAACCACTTTGACATGAACTTTTACTGTAACAGATTAAGATATTATAATTAATGATAAAGAAGATTTTATATATCTTTTTTGAACACCTTTCTCTTCTAAAGATGGGAATTCTTAATGTTAATTATAAAAAATGAGTTTTACATTGAATCTCTCATAAATTTATAGTTTTGATTAACTTTATAAAAGAGTACACTAAAAAATATCTTAGAAAGTGCATGCATGGTTAATATGTTCTTAATATTAAAAACATTTTAAAAAATATTTTTTAAATCTTGCGCAATTATACGGATACTGATTACTTAAAAATAAAAATAACAGGAACATATGTGAGTTCTAAATAACTTGTCTTTTGTTAAATTTTTAGTTAGATTATAAATAGTTGTACGTTTATAATAAATATTTTATTTAATAAAAGTATTAACATAATCCGATTTGTTTATTGTTTTTAATTTGTTCACTCTCTTCTCTATGCTTTCGGAAAGTGATGTCATCCTCCCTCAGGGCACCGACACTTTCCGACATCAACGGCGGAGGCCAGTAGTTCCGCCGCGCGAGTTCTTCGACGAATCTACCTTTCACGATTTTTCACGAATAACTCTCCGCCTTTCGCGAATTCTAAGATAGAGTATGTTTTGGTCTCCGCCAACACTTCGTGGAGTTTCTCGATGTTGGGGGAGGAGAAGACAGCTCATGAAGTTGGAGGCAAACCATAAAATTAACAAATTTTATTATTTTAATATTATTATCAACAATTAGAATCAGTAAAATAAATCAATATATTCTGTATAACTATCATACAACTTATTTAAATTTTAAATAACATTTTTATTGAATTATATATTAATTTACTTTTTTGTAATATTTTATTACTAAAATAAAGTTGCCTTATAATCGTTAATGAAAACTTAGTTGTAAAATATATTTTTTCAATACATTAATGATTTTATATATATATATATATATATATATATATATATATATATATATATATATATATAACATAAAGGAATTTTTTTAATAAGTAAAACATACTGACAGAAAGGAAAATTTAGATTTTTTTTTTGTATATATGCCACACTTACTTATTTATTAAACAAAGTTATGCAGAACATGGCATGTTATATATGAACTATGCAGAATTGTTAATTATGTATTAGGATAAACGACATATTCTGATTAGTCTGTAAAATATTGTGATGACAGATTTCCTGAAATAATACAACTCGCGATAAAACACTAAAATTTTTACAGCATATATGAACGAAAAAATTTAAAATATTACACAATTTATATATATAGATAAATATAACAATCGAACACATGCACTATTCTTAAAAGCAAGGCCAGGCCACATAGATATGATAGATATATAAGAGCTCTTTGTACAATATTACAACTTACAGGCATAACATTACATAACATCTTAGCATGAAGAATCCTTAGAACATGGTCTTCAGTTTCTTTCAGTGCAGCAGCTTCCGACAAAAAAACACATATATGTCTTAGGTTATTATAGTTCATTTGAAGGCTTGGATGAACTTACCCCAACGGTTGTGTGGTTTAGTCTTGTTGGGGAAATAATTGACAATCATAATTCCACCAAACTTAGAAGCTGCTTCTTTGCTATTGATGACAGCATGTTCTTCCTTGTGTCTCTGCTTCATGTTACCCGGCCTTCTCATTGGTGCTGCTGCACCATAGAACCTCTCTATCAGATCAAACCCTTCCAATCCTATCTTAACAAGATCTGATTCATGTGCCATTTATTTGCTTTCTGTTTCTTCATCCCAATCAACCAACTCACTCCCATTTATACACAAAAACAACTATGCTTCTTTACCTAACAATTCTAAGCTTTGGACCCACACTATGTGCATTAATTATTACATATACTTAAGTCATGCCCTTTTCAAGTAATACATTGAAACTTGGTTAATTTAGTTATCGTACATATATGAGTTTGGATTCTCTATTCATATTTTTTGTATTATTTTTCTGTTTAATCTTGATAATATATTGATTACCACTAATTTTAACGTTTTAAAATATATTAAAAAAATATTTAAAATATCAATACAATGTAATTTTTATGCTCAACAAAAGATAACACAAGAAAAATTAGTAAAAAATCTGGACTCAACCAAATACACTCACGGTACATATTCATGTGGCATCACACTTACTTGGTGTGGTTTAATTATTGCATGAACAGCTTAATTTGTTTTCTGGCCTCCAGCCATTTTATTAATGAAAGCATTTAGGTGTTAATTTTCATCCTCTGGCTTGGGAGGGTATTGGAATGGATATTGATACGATGCTCCATTATCTACGTATCTACGTATTTAATACATTGCGTTTGCCAAAAAATATGTAAGATATACGAGGCATTCAGATTGGTAAGAATATTGGACCTACCGTCCATCAAAAACAAAACTAAAACAAATATCTCTAAGGCATATATGAGATACACCGTATATCTAGTTTCATATATATCATAGGATATTAACCAATATATTATACTCTCTTTTTTTTTTTTTTCTTTTATCTCTTTGTTTTCCATTGTATCATTTATTGTATATATCCATTTCTTTCCTGCAAAAATAAATTAACTTCTAAATATAATATCAGTTAATTTACGATGTTACAAGAGTATATGCTTAGTCAATTTTAACGCAATGTATAAGCTTACTTTTTTATTAAATAAAAAGGCGTAAAGTTATATTTAATTTTTTTGATAACGTAATATTAAGGTTAGTGATAGAATATTAACGTAAGTAGAAAACAAACAAATACATGAGGAAAATTAAATAGTATTGATTGTGTATAAAAGATTACAAGAAGTATGTTATACACCAAACTAACCATGAAATCATAAGTAAATGGATTTATGCTAATATTCTCTCAAACTCATATTGCTATGACTAAATGGATTGAGAATTTGTCAAATAAAAAACAAAAGTATAAAATGGAATGCAACTTGATAAATATATCTGCAATGTGAATGAAAACACTTTTTATAAACTAATGGGTTTGTTATGGTTATAATTAAAACAATCTCAACTAAGTCTAAAAATTTATGTGTATAATTTTTTTTTCTATTGGTAACAATAAATGAAATTATGGAAAAATGAAATTTTAGCTCACTAAATAATTTTGTGATTTCTAAGCTAATGTTTTTTTTATTATATTAATTTATACATTAACATCTTTTAATCTTACAACTGATCAAGATGTTCTATATCATGTATATATTTTAAGTGTTTTGTATGAATACAATTATAAAATAATTTGTTATACTAAAACTACTAGGTAAACACTTGAACTAAACTATACATTTGTAAGGAAAATAGTTTATCTTTCATATTAAAAAAAGTATGATTGATAATAAATATTTTTTTATCAAATTTATGAATTTATAAATATTGTTTATAATACAAAATTAAAATGAATTATTTGATTTGGCATCATGCTTATGATCATGTGTGATGATAAAAAAAAAAAAAGAACTCCATATCAGAAATTGAGAAGATAGTTAAGTAAAATTAAACTTATTTTCTATAAACTAACCTATTTTTAAAAAGAAGTTTTTTGTGGATACTTAATTTATATACTTTGAGCGGATGAGATGAGATCACAAAGTAGTGATATAAATATAAGTTATATATTTTCCATGCACTCGCTTAATTAGACATAATTCACCACTTAGAAATTACACAAGTAGTTATAAAAGTAATATCTCAATTATAGAAGACCTTGCTTTTTACATTGAAGAGATATAATACCAATAAAACATGAACTCAACCCTCACATAAAATATTAAAATCATCTCTAACCTAAAATCTTAAGAAAATGAATTTATTTTTATGATACTCAATTTTCTCATTTTTTTTACTTAATACGAGACTTTGACTCGAATTCCCAACATCACATACATACCATTTAATCTTACTTCATACGCATCTATCATAGAAGATAACCATCAGAATATTTAAAGGAAAGTGGTTAAAATGTGATGGGCCTACCCCAACGATTATTGTGGGATTTTGCCCTTTGGTATGCAGAATAGTTAGCGACCTCTCTGGTTTTGAGGACAGGGTTTTCCATTTCGTCCTCAGGGAGTTGACGAACCGCCCAAATGCCTTCACCAGTGGCACTGAACCTTCGACCATAGAACTTCTCTATCAAATCGAAACCTTCTAAACCAATCTTTCTCAGCTGTTCTTGAGATGTTGCCATGGAGGGTGTGTATCTGCTGCTTTAGTTTTCTGGAATTTTACTTCAAAGGGATGACAACCATTGGCCATATATAGAACCACAACACAACTTCAAAAGGAATTCGCATTCTTCATCCATACCTCTTCTCCTGTGGACCCAAGAAGAATATTAAAAATTTAGATTAACAACATATATTATAACAATGATATAAAATAAATATTTTATAACAATTTTAGAAAAATATATGTTCATTTTAAAAAGGATTTAGTTTACAAGGTTTTATTATATATATATATATATATATATATATATATATATATATATATATATATATAAAAGGAGCATAGATAAAGTCGATCAATATATACATAATAATAAAACCTATTTCATCAATTATACTCATTGAAATTACAGGATTTGTTGGAAGTCCCACATCAATTAGAGATAAGGTCAATTCATAATATATAAGTGGATGCAATCCTCATACAAGCCGGTTTTATGGTATTGAGTTAGGCTTTAAACCCACTTCTAACATGATATCAGAGTCAAATTAGAGCTTATCCTACCGAACTTTCTTGAACATTCTGTTCCACCCAATATTGAACCGCTAACGGATCACCCACTAATTCCTTGTCCCACACACGAGATGAATATACCTCAATTTGAGAGGGTGTATTATTGAATTAGACTTTAAATTCGCTTCTAACATAATTTGATTATTTGTCTAATTTTTTACCTTTAAAATGGGATGAAAAAAAATCTTTTATTTATATATTTGTCGAAAGCTATATTTTTACAATGTTCATGTATATGTGGTACACCCACACTAAATCAACAATTATCATTTATTTTCTTTCTTCATTTTAATGAAATGCATGTAAAGAAGATTTTTCCTTGGTGTAAAATAATCTGTCATTTACATTCTTGATCTGTTTTGTAGTAATAATTCGTGCTTGCTTCAGTTTGTCTTTATAGTTTTATCAAACAAAAGTAACTTTTTTCATAATTTTTTTTGGATTCATCGAATGTTTACTTATTAAAATCTCTTAGCTTAACTCTTTTTTATTAATCATGTTTTGTTGATACCTTTCTTTAATAACCTGCTTAGATATGGACTCTCCTGTATTTTCGTTTTAAAATCATAATTATAAATGAATGGCATAAGAATAAGAAAAAAATATATGATATAATAAATGTTATATATCTTTTAATAATAAATCTTGAATATGATCATTATCTAAATTTTCAAAGGTAATAAAAAATAAATTTGTTTAATTCCAGTTTTACTTACATAAACCCTTTCAACACAAACCATAAACTTTTAAAACTAAACAATGTGTATAATTTACATGGATGCACTCAAATAGATGATGAATTGATTGAATTTGAGCATATTGACACCAATAATTGAAGTAACATAAAGTGAATTATTGAGGGAAAGTTTCTGCATCCTACGAATCTGATTCTCTTCCCATCTTCTTCAAGAATTTTGAATAATAGGTCACTACCATGGTCCATGGTCCTCTGTACCCTCTATTACCTATTAGTTTAGGGTTAGATGCATTAAACTAGTTTTTATATATAAATTAAAAAAAAATTCATATTCACTTAATTTTTTTTTACAAATATTACTATAAGAAATTTCTTAAATAATAATCAATTTTACTAACTAAATATATGTAAATATATTTAGAAACCAATTGTCTAATTAGAGACTAATTTAATAACTAATTTCTTTGATAGCTAAAATCTTGGTAGCTAATGATAGTAATCAATTTAGAGACCTACTTATAATAGAAATTATTTTAGATATCAATTTATAAATCAATTACAATTTTTTGAAACTATTTTAATTATCAATAATTTTTAATTTATAAATTGGTACTTGGTCACTACAGTGACTTTATCTTTTCTCAATAAAATTAATCATTATTTAAATATTTTCTTATAGTATAATATATGAAATTTTTTAATTTCATGTGAAAATCGGATAAAACACTCTTTTGTAAATTTTAATAAAATATAGCTGAGAAATTTTCACCAAATATGAAAATTATAGTACTAAAAGCAAGTTTTTTTTATGTAATTTTTAATAAATTTTATTTATAGATTTTTTCATTTATATTTCTTTAATCAAATTTATCGAAACAATTATTCTCGGCTAAGAAATATGTAAGAGGATGACAGAAATGAAAGAATTTGTGTATGATTCTAATACAGTAATAAGAATTTACTTAGTTTTATTTTTAATCAGAAAACATATTTCAGTTGTTTTAATAACTAGTATTTTTTTTAAGGAAAAATAAAACCTTTTAGGATTCTAAATTAAACATTTTCTAATCAGTAATGATGGATTTTCAGAAAATAATTTGGAATGTCAAAATAGAAATATTTTTTTAAAATATTAAATATATTAAATATTAAAATTAAAAGAAATATTTACATATTAATTTATATGTGTAGAAAAATGGAAAAGAGGTGGCCAAGACTCCCTAACGCTGAAACAAAGTCCGCCATTCTCAAAAAATAAAAAATGGTTGTGAAGTATTTCAACTCTTTATTTTAATAAATCTCCATGAATAAAAAATAAAATGTAAATAAAGTAATAATCAATACATAATCGAAATAAAATATTGAAGATACATTTCATATGCATATTAATTGAAACTATTTTATTTTTTTCCTTAAAGTGGTTGACACATTTGATTTTATTCATATGCAATTGACATATTCCAACTATTTTCCTTCCATGATTATCAATTTTCATTAATTTAATTAACAAGTGATTATTAAAAAATCACGTTCAATAGTGATAGCTATAGGTAACTTTATGTTCAAACAATTCTCATTAACTTTGTTGGAAAATACCAAACCTCCCCTTATCTAGTTTTAATTTACCAAATAATTATTTAATTATTCATACCAGTCAAAGGGTCAAACACATAAAATCTTAAACTATGCTTCTTGCGTAAACTGCATGACGAACGTGGGTAAATTTGGTATTGTATGAAAGGAATATAAATGTTGGAAAAGATTTAGAAAAAAAAAAAGAGTAATTTTTATCCCTAGGATTAATGGTGGTACAAAGTACACACTACTTTACACCAAATATTAATGGCATGAGTTAAATTTTAGAAGTACAAAGATATCAATAATTAAATAAACATACCTTTAAAGTAATTAGTTTTTATGTTTTCTTATAGAACTCAACCTAACTAGGTTTATTTTAGAATTTCTTTTTCTTCGTTACTTTTTAGAATATCATTAAATACTGCATAAATTAATGGAATTTGCACAAGTTTCACGTTTAAGAAATATAATATTTTTTTCAGAAATTTATATTATTAATAATTTTTTTATTTAATAAAGTATGTTTTATATAACATAATATTTGTTTATAATAAATTTATTATTTTCTAAAACCGGATACAATATATTTTAATTTAAGTTTATATTTGGTTACTTTACCGCACCCCCACAATTACTAACTACACCCCATAATAATAAGAGGAAAAGTTTCAAACCTTTCACCCACCATCACCACTGTTCCAAGAGGATCTTTTTCGAAATACATTTCATGTAGAAGTGTTCCTAAAAATTCATTCAATAAGGCACTATATAAGTTTTGAAAAGTTTATTCCTGAACTTCTATTTCGGAAAACTAATCCAAAATACTTTCATAGATTTTAGAAATTTTGTTGGAAAAATCATATTCAAAATATTTTATTCTGGAAATACCGTTCTGAATATCTCGGAAAATCTTATTTTGAAAATTCCACAAAATTTATTGCAGAATATTTCTAAAATATGTATTCCAAAAGTTAATTGTACAGATCATTTTGAAAATTTGAAGAGATGCATGAAGAAATTTTGAAGGTGCAGGAAGTAAAAAAAGCTTAACTCTTTGTGCTGCACCCTGCTAACAGGCTTTTGCATATTATTATTGGGCTTTTACTTCTGCACCTCTCATTTTCCTTAAAAATCATCAGTTGTCTTTTCTGTAATTATACAAATTAAAAAATTAAAAAATAATTCAAATCTGATTGTTAGTTATAGATTTAGAAAGATTAAATGTAACATTTCAAATTGTATAATCTATAATTAAAATTTGAAAACAATATTTTATTTGTAACCTTTATTATTATTTTAAAGAAAAATGAGTCGCATTATAGTTTCCTTGAAACTTTAACTAGTATGGATTATATAGTACTTCTTAAAAGTAGAGTAATCTATTTCAATATACTATAGTACACCGGATAGAACTAAATATGTATTCATAACACCACATTACCACAGCTACCCCTATCTACATTCTGCAGAATCTGGTCGCAATTCTTGGAGTCTGCAGAATATATATAATACACTGATCGTGTGTGTGTGTATATATATATATATATATATATATATATATATATATATATATATATATATATATATATATATATTTATTTATTTATTTATTTATGGGTGGAATAGAATATTCAATAAAGCTTGTCAAGATAAGTTTTAACCTGGTTATGATACCATGTTAAAAATGAGTTTCTAAAATTAATTTAATCCCACAAAACTGACTTGTAAAGTGAGTTTTGTATCCCACTTATACAATGTAAATTAGTCTTATATCTAGTCTACTTGTACTTCCAACAATAACGAGAAACAACTTCTCTGCTATTGATCACAAGGTCTTCCAACTCATGGTTGGGAACCTGAAACACCCAACGTCCTTGTCTTGCAGGACATACCCCATTCCAATAATTTGGCCTTCTGCGACTCGATGGTCTGTAGAATTTGTCTATCAGACCAAACCCTTCTGAACCTATCATTCTCAGGTCTGTTGGTGGTGCCATTGATGATAATGGTGGCTACTGGAACAGGACGAGGGACACTGATTTCTATGTGATGTGTGAATGTGTTTTCTTTCTTTCTTCTCTTCTTTCTTGCTTCTGCCAAATACCTTGAGCCATCTTTATAGTGAAGGAAAAGTGATTCTATAACTAGCAGTGGGACCAAGTTTATTACATTATTCTAAGCACATAAAATAAAATGTATTTTTAACTTTACATAATTTTGTTAAAACTTGATTTTTGTTATATAGTTTTAAGTTAATGAATTAATTAGTCTAAGTTTTGAAACTACATGAATTCGTGTTTTTTTTTTACTTAAATATAGTCTTCAATGACAGTTTTTTCTGTCATGTAATTAGAAAAAAAACTTAATACTTACAAATACAAATTCATTGATTTGAGAAATACAAAGAACATAATAGAATTCAACTAAAAATACGTTTTTCATTTTTTATTGGTATTTCTTTTTCTGTTGTTAGTCCTCTGTTGTATTTTCAAAACGATCACTAATTTTAAAATTTTAAAATATATAAAAATTATCTTTAAAATATTAAAATTAAGAAGTGTATTTTAGTTCTTATATTATTTTCAGATTTTTCATATATTGGAGAGACTAATATTTCGTACAACTAGTGAGGAAATTCATTTCTAACGAATTCTTATAAAAAATTGACAGAAAAAATCGTATGAAATATAAAAAAACTCAAGTAATCTATTTTGAATTAAACATAATGGAGATTCATATATGCTTTTATATTTTTGGTTTTCATAGAAAACATTAAGTATAGTCTTTCTCTGAGAATTTATCATTTTTTTACAGTTTAACGTACAAAAATACAGAAACTTTATTCTTATTTGAACAAGAAGTATAGAAGAAACAACATATGCGTTTTTCTCAAAAAGAGATGCACAGAAATATGAACTATCTGTACAGAAATTTCATGTTATCAGATAAGATTCACTAATTTATAATGTCACTATAAGTAGGTACATTTCATCATCAATATAATATGATTAAAGTGATGTGTTTTGATCCTTTCTCTTTCTCAGTTATCCGTTTATGTTAGAAGTGGACTTTAAGTCTAACTTAATTCTACAAAACCCGGTTGTGAGGTTTGCACCTTACTTATATATTATGAAATTGTCTTATTGTGTGACTTCCAACACAACCCTTCACGTCGAGGTATATACATCTCATGCGTAAGAGTAGAAATTAATGGATGGTCGTTAATGACTCGATAGCGGGTAAAACAGAATGTCAAAGAAATCTCGCTAAGATAGACCTTTTTTATTCTTTTAACAATGACTCTGATACCATGTTAAAATAGGAGTTTAAGTCTAACTCAATCCCACAAAACCTTGTAAAGTAAGGTTTGCACTTCACTTATACACTATAAAATTGTCTTATCTCTAGTTGATGAAAAATACAAATTTTCATCAACCACATCAAATCTGTGATCTTGATCTTTCGAGTTAAGATGTGGAAATTGGAGATTGGTTTGATGGGGATGAACAAAGGGAAGAGATTCTTTTCAAAAGATTAAAATTAACATGGCAGTGTTAAAAGCTGAAAATTACAATTAATGCAAAAGAAAAATAGAGCATAAAGGTACTGTGAATCTAATTCGAATTCCTTTCTTTTTCACAAAAAATTCTTTTTTATTTTATTTTATTTTTGAACCTTTGTTATTCCACAAACCGTGTCAGGATCACAGACCATGGAACTAGCATTTAACTTCCATAATTACGAGTTATTCAATACTTCTAATTATGAATAGTTCTTCCAAAATCTACTAACTGATTATGCAGTTCCAATATAATAATGGTTTCAGATCATAGAATATTGCAGATAGGTTCTATTTCCTTCTTTTCAATAATGGATTAGTATATTCTTTCAAGTTTCCATGATTATCCAAGACAAAACTATAACTTAATCAAACAAGTATCTACAAAAATAAATAAATTAATGTAATGATATGTGTCTTATGTAACACAGTAAACATAAATCATTCAGAATATGGCGGTTGCAGTATCAGATTCTTCTCTTTAAATAATGATATATTGAAACATTTTTAACTTTGGTTTGTGGAAATTCCACCGCATTTATACCACTTGATTCATTCTCATTTCTCCTCAAATAAAATATTTGTTTTTCCAGTCAAAATTTTCAAACACAATTTTTATCACCATCATTAAATATTTTGCTGCAAGTTCCATGAAATGAGTTTCTTTGTTAGGTTTTCTCAAGAGACATACGGAGGAAGATTCAATATTAAGGAACTGTAATCAAATTCATATGACATCAACTTTAATTTAAAATCCTAAGATAACTAGTTTATTAACTATTCTATTTATATATAATTTACTACAAGAAATATAATTATTATTTACGCAAATATTTCATAGGTAATGAACATATTTTGTAAGTAATGTGAATTTATCTACAAATTATTTACGAAATGAATTTCGTAGATATTAAACTGGTAAGTAATTTTATCTACAAAAATGTGTTTTGTAAATAACTTACCTACAACTATTATCTACGAAATATAGTGTAAAAAATTATCAATAAAAATTTTCGTGAGAAAGATACATCTTGTAATCTTCAAGTTACTTACGAAATATTTCGTATGTAACTTACCTATGAAATTTTTGTAGATAATTTATTTATGAAATTTTCCATAAGTAATTTATCCACAAAAATTTTCATAAATAACTTAAATATAAAATAAAAAAAATATTCTAAAATCCCCGCAATCATATATATATATATATATATATATATATATATATATATTTTTATATATACAATTCATAACTATAAATTTTTAAATAACTTTAATTTGTCAATTACCCAAATCTTCTATATTTCCAAAAATTTTGATAATCACTCTAAAATTAACTTTTATTTTTATAATAACTTTTTTGTGTTTCTTTTTTGTGGAACATGGTAAACACTACTAAAAAATCAAAGATACTCGTATTTCATATTCAGTCAAAAGACCCAACCTCCTAATACTAAATCAAAAAATGCATAATTAATGAGCAACAATCTGATTTGTTTTCGAGAAACCTCATTTATCCTCTCTGATAGTAGTTCATCATTTTTACTTAAAAGGTTAAATTATCAAATTCACAACGAAAAAATTCATACTTTTTGACAATTTTGTTTTGAATTTTTTTTTTAAAATACTTATAAATTTTGTCATTAAAAAAATTGTAAGAAATTGCTGTCAATTTTTTTAAAAATATTTTATACAAAACACTTTTCATAATAAATTTTGTAAAAAATACTTACAAATTTTATAATTTTATAAAAAATAATTAGTTACGAAAAAATTATCTATCAAGTAAAATTTTGAAAAAAAATATTAAGAAAAAGTCTTTTCTTACAAATTATTTTAATAAATTTACAAAAAGATTTTCATGTAATATAAAAATTTTTAAGAGGGATTATGTTTCCTTGTCCCGTATAAAACCCCGTTAAAATAAAGACGTTTAGGATATTTTGGACATAATGATGTATCAGATTCTTGGACATTATGATAGAAATTTTTTACCAAACTTTCGGCACACTTTAGTCCTTCATTAATTGCCATTTATCCCCCAAACAAAGTATTTTGCAGTTCCAGTCAAAGTTTCAAAAACAAATTTGCTTTAGCATCTTTAAATCTTTCACTTTTTTACCTACGTAAACTCCATGACGTAGCTACATTTTGCAGTGTCTGAAGTTATATGCATGCATCCATCCTTAGCTACATCTCCTACCTATAAGATTCCAACTTCACTTTCGAGAACAAAAATATATATATTATCGAAACTAAACAACTATATTTGTTGATATGAAAAAATATAATTATACTAAGAATTATTTGAACTGAATTATTTAGTTCGCCTATTAGGTTGAGAACAAGTATGAGTTGCTCAGTTTTATTTAAATTTTATTTTATTCAATCTAATCTTATTTATGGATTGTCCGAATTAAAAATATGAGGGTCCAGAATTAAAAATATTTTGATATATATATATATATATATATATATATATTAAGATAATGTTAGAATCAATTATATTAGATTTTTTAAATCGAAGGAACAAATTATAAAAATTAAAAATCAAAATTCAGTTTGAAATTGAAAACGTTAATTTTAAATTTAAAGAAAAAAAATTAAAAAACCAAAATCAAATATCTGACATTATTAAAAATATATTTAAGTCAATTTAAACGTGATCTTACTTTAATATACTGAGATTGCAATTGGTTATTAAATTTTTTAACAGAGAAAAATAAATTAGTGACGGATGATGGAAAATATTTGTCACAATTATTTGTTTGATTTGCTTAGGGTACAATGTTTGGTACGTTTATGATGAGATGTTTGGATAGTGTTGTGCTTGAGGTTCTTGTCATGTAATGCTTTGCTTTTTTATTCTAGATTCTGTTATGGGTTTTAATTCACCTTCTGAGAAGTACTTAATTAAGATTACAATGGTTATATAGGTTCTTTAAGAGTCAAGTTAGGAAGAAAGGGAGCGAAATTGATGTGTGACTTTATTGTTTTTATTAATAATTTTGTTAATTCATTTAAACATGTTATAATATCTATTACTAAAAATTTTCATATTACATGAGATTTTTTTTGTAAATTTATTAAAAGAATTTATAAGAAAAAAAATATTTCTAACATTTTTTCTAAGAATTTTTAATAAAAGTAATTCCTTTGTGAATAACTATTTCCTACAAAATTATAAAATTTATAAATATTTCTTATAAAATTTATTACGAAAAGTGTTTTATACAAAATATTTTACAAAAAAATTGATAGTAATTTCTTGCAATTTTTTTTCACAACAAAATTTGTAAATATTTCTTACGAAAAAAATTTCAAAACAAAATTCGCAGGAAACATGAGTTTTTTTAATAGTGATCTAGTCACCTCTTGAAGAGAAGCCTAATTTAACTTTAATCGATTATATATTTATTATATAAAAATATAATAAATAAATAATAAATATTAAAGAAAAAACCAATATTTAGTAGTTTTATTATATTGAAGAGTGAATACATATAATTAATAGCGATTATTTGATATGAAATGTTTATATTCCATATAATATAATTTATTATTATTAATATTTTATAAATAAAATATGATTTATAATATTTGCCTTAAAATTATCTGCAATAAATAAATAATAAATTTATATAAATATTTTGAAATATGTAGAAATAATATTTTGATTCTCATGTTAGTTGTGATAGGTAAATCCTTCACAATTTCCATAAAATTTATATCTCACGGTTTGTGACAGAAATAGAAAATTGGATACCATAACAAAAGTTTTTGTTCTGTTTCAAAATTTGTCAATAACTCTTTTATAATAAAACTATCTTTTTGTCACAGTTTTGTGTCACAAATATTAAAATACTATTTTGATTAGAATTATGTAAAAGCTTTATATGACAGAAAAGTTTAGAAAGATTTGTATTTTCCTCTATTGATGACTTTCACTGCAGATCTTTATAAGAAAGTGGATATATAGTAAGGACACCCCATAGTAAGAGAAACTTCATTCATTCATTACATCCTTAAAGGCTTCACACAGCAACACAGTACATAACTAAAGTACTTGTCTTTCTGGTACCTTATTCAACTACATAAACTTTCACAACTTCAGAAGACCTTGTCTTAAAGTCTTCGAGTTTTTTTTTTGTACACATACGTATTATACAAGGGTACCCTAACAACAAGAAACACATACCCTTTTGAAGATAAAGATCTTAAAACTTAAAGGGTCTACCCCAACGATTTGAGGGTTTAGGCTTGGTATAACCCCCAACAGAAGACTCATCCATGAGATCTTTAGGCACTTGATAAACCACGCAACAACGTTCTCTTCGCCCATGCAAATGAAATGCATCACTTCCATTGTTCCTTCTTGCTGGACCATAGAACTTCTCTATCAGAGCAAACCCTTCTGCACCAATTTGTCTCAGATCTGTTGAAGGAGGTGCCATTTATCAGAGAGAATTTTAGTTCAGGTGTTGGTTTCTTGCTTCAAAGGTTCAGACACCTAATGTGCTTTTATAGAGAGGAATGGGTGTGTTCTTCAAGAAAGAATATTTTCATTCTTTTAAGCATTAAATTAAAGGTTAAATATGTTTTTAATTCATTAACTTTCAGTGAATTTTGAAATTAAGGAATTAATCCATTTCGAAACTTTGGACTAATTTAGTCTTTCATATTTCAATGTTTCGTACGCGTTTCAAGACTGTATTTGAGTTGTTTATAATGTTTGACACATTTTTGTTTTAATGTTAAATCAAATACTATTTTAAAAATGTCAAATAAACTTAATAAAATTTGATTAAAAGGATTAAATTCATATATTTTGAAAGATAAAGGACTAAATTGGTCTAAAATTTCGAAATGTTACTAATTTCAAAATTCACTTAAAGTTAAGGTACCAAAAATATATTTAACCCTTAAATTAATAACGATACCGGTAATTGTAGTAATGTGTATACATCGGTTCTTAGATTTATTTATTTGTTTGGCTTTTAGCATTGATCCAAAGAGGGAATATATTCGAATTTATCGTTTTATTAAGTCGAAATATTTTGATGGAAAGTGAATCTGATCATGTGATTTGTGTACATCTGTTTTCTAAATTTATATATTTGAGATTCGTACAGTGCAAAGATTAAACGATATAATAAAAGAAAATAAGTAATTCATTATTTTAACATTTTATATTAAAATAAAATTATAAATTTTTATATAAAAGTGTGTTAACTTTTATATATATATATATATATATATATATATATATATATATATATATATATATATATATATATATATATATATTAGAAAACCAACATAATCACTTCTTAGTGGCATAAATTATGAGCAACTTCAATACTTGAGCTACTTAGTTAATATTTATCTATATACTTCTATCTTTCATTAACCATCTCTTAATTTATCTTTCACATGTTAAGAGTAATAAATAAATATTTATTCATTATTTATTGAATGATTATTTTAAGAGGTAAATATATTTTTATTTTTTGTGAGAGTTAGAACTTGTGTTATTTTAAAATATAGTTTTTCTAACTTAATTATCTTTAATTTTTTTTATTTATTTAACATGTTTTAAGATAATATTTAAATTATTTAAATTATAATAAGTTTCAAATTAAATATTAATTTAAAACATTGTTTAATAAATTCAAAAGAATTAATGTTACTAACTTTAAAAGAATATATTTTTTCATATTTAAAATTGAAGATCAAAATAAATCAATATTTTGAAACAAAACAAATTTTAATTTAATATCTAAATTCAAGAACTAAAAATATATTTAGCTCTAATATTTTTATACCAAATTTCATTCACACTACTATGCCATACTCACGTTATGATATTAAATATGAATATACTTTTAAAATCTATCTCCTTCCATTTTGAAAATCTATCATTATTGTAATTTTTTGTTTATTTTTATTTTTATACATAAAGTATAATACTTTACTATACAACTTTCTTTTACATAAAATATATTTTAATGCAACTCTCTTACTCTATAGATAGATAACAGTTAATTAGTTATCATCGTCTTATTTTTTATATCAGCTGTCAGGATTAAACACTTATCACTAGATCCAAAGTTATAGACATTAGACACTTATCACTAGATCTAAAGTTATAGACATTAGTTAATATGTAACTTTTTTTCTTTTTAAGAATTTAATCGTCCAAATGTCATGATTGATTATAAATAAATATTTAAAATAAATCTCATTAATATGTTCTTGTATTCTTTAATTAAAATTAACTATTAATAAATTCAATGAATATTTTTTATCGTACTCAAAAGATAATTATAAATGTTACTCCGTGTTAGCTAACAAAGAAGCTTTCTATAATATTATATAACAGTATAGACCATAGAATAAAGAAGTAAAGACGATAGTATATATTGATCTATCGTATATATTCATCATAAGAGATCAAATTCATTATACATCTGCTCTTGCTGCACTCTTCAAACACTTCGACAGACACTAACTGTTGAAGTCGATGATACTTTGTTATCTTGTTTCTTGCTTTGAAACAAGAAGCCATGCTGTACTTTATAACGAAGGCAAAACTGCTTAATTAGTATAGTAGTAGGACCAAGAATATGTTTAAACCTGAACGCTTGAAAATAAAAATAAAAAAAACATAAATTATGACAAAATTACACCTCTATGCTAATGAATTTGTAAGGTAGATTCATTTCATCGTAAACAAATAACTAAAGTGATTTGGTTTAAGCTTTTCCTCATTTAAATGTTTAGACTAATATAGATGGAATACTTTACCAACACTAATGAAGGTTTCAGACTAATTAACGTCGAAAGTCTCACATCGATCAGAAATAAAATCAATTCATAATATATAAGTAACTGCAATTTTTATCTTACAAATTAATTTTGTGATATTTAGTTAAATTTAAAACACACTTTCAATATAGTATCAAAACCGATTCTAATTAATTTTTTTGGACATTCTGTACCTCGTTGTGATGATCCTGAATGAGATATTGGTATAGGTCGGAGATTCTTTTTCAACTGATGATAACGTGGCGGTCCAAAAGCAGAAAAGTGTAAGAAGAAAAAGGAAATGCAGAGCATAAAGCATATATAAAGACACCGAATCTAATTCCTCTTTTTTCTATTATTAAATTATTCTTTCTAATTTACTTTTTCTACAGTGGAAGAAAGAATGGATCTTGGGTTCTTCCACAAACCGCGTTGCCACCATTAATGATTCTAACTTTGTGGTGCCACTTTTATCTTCTTCTCTTCCTCTTTAGATCAATCGGAATATCATTAGTTGTAGTTTATTTACTAGAAAATTTCTCTGAGGATATATATATATATATATATATGTATATATATGATTCCGATATATATAATGTTTTAGACCAACAAATCCAAATAAAATAGTAAACGTTTATACATCGTGTATGTCATTGGTCACGTGACAATTTATGATTGTGTCATTTTCTATATTTATAATTTTTTTTCAATTTATTCCATTTAATAATTATTTCAGATCATAAGTGTTTAAGTAATTTCAAATTCCAAATTTGTTCATGGGTTTGTCTCCTTTTCCTTCTACAAGCAGAAAGTTCAGAAAACTTCCAATGTCTTCCTTTTCTCTTGTGAATTGTGATAATTAACTGAGGATTGAATAATAAATCCTACACAGTTATTAACAAGAGAAATTCACTAGGTTTAATAAAATTTAACTATTTATTGTGTTTATAAACCATAAAAAAATACTAGTCAATAATGATAAATGGTTAAAATTTACTAAAAAAGCTCTCCCTATAATTTTTAAGAAAAGAGGATCCAAAACCATTCATTTACAAGTATATAATTTAAGAAAAACATGTTTATCATTCACGCCTAAATTATTCATCAAAAAAGTTCTTTGGTAAAAAATTTATCAATAAAGAAATATGTCAGTAAAATCAAATTTATTCATGGATTTTAAAATTTTAATTATTGATGAAATATTTATCAGTAGTATATTAATAAAATTTATTTGTAAACATTGTTGCTAAATTATATATTTTATTATCAACTAAAATATCATTTAGTAATTGATTTGTAAGTAAATTTTATCGATAAAATTTATTAATAATTTATAATTTTTATGACTTTCATTTCATAAAATGGGTGTTAATATTCATCTTTTCCCCTATAGTCATATTTGGTCAAATCTGTCAATAATTTGATCATTGAATGTTTTTAAATTTATTAATATTGAAATTTTTTAAAATTTGTCAATAAATTAGTGTGTAGTTGATTTTTTTGAAAATTCTATCGATAATTGAATTCTTAAAAATTTATTAGTAAAATTCATAGGTAATTGAATATTTTTTAAAATCATTCAACAAAAACTGAACACAAATTTGACATGTTTCTACTTTAGTATTAGTTAAAAAGCGTGTTTGACACGTTAAAAAATTTAACATAATTGGATTAAAATGATGATATTAATCCATTCTTAAAGTTTAGAATCAAAATGTATCAATTTTCGTCCAATAACAAATTTCTCTTTTACATCAAAATTCAAGGATATTTAATCCTAAATTTTTGTTATCTACGAATAAAATTTATCGAAGAACTTTCTATCAATGAAATTTTTATTGTCGATAGTTTTATTTTATCAAGGAATGTTTATGATTACTACTGATTTTTTCTGTCAACATTTTTTTTCTAGTAATTTGGATTTAACTTAGGTATGATTAGCTAGTTTGAAAAATTAATTTTGAATTATTTTTTACTTTTAAAGTTATATGAATTATGTTTCAATGTTTTCATTTAAAAATTAACAATTTCTTTGGCCTTCTTCCTACACTTTCATAGTTTCTCCTTTTGCACTTCCATAGGCCAGATAAAAAGACTATTTTGCCCATATTTTCTTAGTACACTTTCATATTTCCAACAAGGAGATTGAGGTTCTCAACTATTGATACTTATTTACATTTGGTTTTTGTATTGTATATTGTACAATTCACAATACAAAGTTTATATTATAAATCGTACAAAATATTTTCGATTTATATATATTTCAAAACTCAAAAAAAAAAAAAAGTGAAATATTTTTTTTTTGAATATGTGGAAGTGTACGAAGAAAGTACGGAAGTTCCCTTGATTTTATCAGGTGCAAATTTTTCTAGAGTTTTTTTCAGCCCAATAATTTGAACTTAAAGTAATTCTTCAGTGTTGAAATCAATTAAGTAATATTAATCTTAAACCACTTTAAATAAGGATATGCTTTAAATAATTTATAAAAACTAAACTAGTTTAATATTTCATGTATACATATATAGTTTATTATTGTATACAGTTAATTAATTACAATTAATATCAGTCATTTCTGTTAAAATGTTAAAAAATTTAAATAATTAACTTTTTGGACACAATCAGAAATCCTTTATATATAT
>Ga0214545_1001403_pt1 | contig 44761 bp, 34 predicted proteins | sample CNSS4metaG_FD_160064 | JGI IMG/M metagenome (GOLD analysis project Ga0214545, IMG submission 160064) | Root nodule microbial communities from cowpea collected in UCLA plant growth center, Los Angeles, California, USA - CNSS4 | ecosystem: Host-associated > Plants > Roots > Nodule | place: USA... | reverse complement strand
TTACATTGTATTATTTACTCATGTATTATATTATATTTTATGTTTTTTTATAATTTAAATATACAATCTTTCTAAAAATAATTAATTATTATAACATAACATATTATATCAAAATATTATTTTATTAATATAAATACATAAATTATTAATGAAAATCTAATAAAGAATTAATAAAATAAAAATCATTATATTGTAATGTAATTATTCACAATAATGTAAAATAAATATTTAAAATATTTTTAAAGTGCTTTTTAAAAATATAATAATTATTGTTTGATAATTATTAATAATAGAAAATATGTTAATGAAACTTAGAAGTTAAAATTACCGAAGTAAATAAGTGATGTACATGGGAAATTTTATTAATGTATATGGATAATTTGATATTAAAATAATAAACTACTTTTCTAATTAATAAACTCTGGAGTTATTTAATGTAGAAAATAATATTATTACTTAAGTACAGCTTATTGGAATAATAATATTAAAATAATATAATTTAAAAATTATCAAATAATATTTAGTGATAAAACATTTCAATATATAGAGTTTTAAATAATAATTCGAACAAAAGATAAATTAAATATTATAATGAAAACATGTTAATATGCCAAATTAATTAGTAGAATTAAACATCAATATATTATTTTGAAATGTAAAGTTTATAACAATGCAAATTAAAATTATTAAATGTTTAAATATATTGTTAAAAGTAGTTTTAAAAAAGTATACGAAAACACAATAATAATCACAATAATCAAAATATAATAATATACTATTATTACAAATAAAATAAGAATACAAATAAAATAAAATCGAGATATCCGAAAAGAATATCAGGGTAAATACATCAAAGAGGAATCATATAAATACATCAAAAGATGAAGATATCGGGGATAGGAATACAAAGGAGATGCTTAAGTAGAGAATCAATTGAGAAAAATTGAAATGAAAAGGGAATTGTGGTAAAGCCAACAAGTGAAAATTGAAGAATGATCGAGAATTAAAAAAATGCATAGAGAAAAACATTTATTAGATAGAATCGGAGGATGGATTGATGGAGGAGCAATTGTTAACATTTTTCCCAAAATTATGTTGAAGAGTTTTAAGTTGGGTGAGAAAGGTTTGGTGAAGAATAACATAATGGTAACTTACTTCAGTGGAAGGTCATCAAGCTTACTGGAAATGATTACACTCGATGTGGTAGTCTAGTGCCAAACTACATGAGAGCCACTGTTTTTGTCGTGGTCTAGTTTGAAACTAACTTCAAAGTTTCTTTATGGAGGAAATGGATACATGGAGTAGGGACAGTTCTCTCGATAACTGTTAAAACTTTGGCAAGTGTATTAGGTCGTACAAGTAGTAATCGTTAAGATCGGGATATCGTTTTCCAAGAGACTCGTGTAATACTAATTAATTGTGTAATTAATAACTAATTTAAACTAAAGAATGAATCCATAATTTTGAGTTTCATGTAAGAAAGTAAATTTGTGCATAAACGATTAAAGATGAACTTTGGAAGTTAAAAGCACTTAGACAATGGAAGAGATTAGAAATTATATGAATTGGTATTGTCGAGGTTATAATTCACCTACTTCGCTCTCATGCATATAATATTTTACATCCCCTACATCAATATGCTAATATCAACTCACAAGTCTACTCAAACCCTAATTCATTAGTTGAATGAGCCTAAGTTTCCCTATTAAGAGTGAATCCCTTGAACTCTTAATAGGCAAACCTGCTTTATGCACTAGGCTTTAAGACAACCAATGGATCAAGTCCCATTACTATATACAACCTTCATTGAGTTTTCTTGTTCCAAATCAAGGTTTCAAAAGATATTTCCACACTCAACGAACCAAATATCATGCAATGAATGGCCAAATCAAAGCAAACATTAAGTGAAGAAACAATAATACTAGCATTTAATGAAAGAGGCATATATATATATATATATATATATATATATATATATATTCAAAAACATTTGGAAATACACAAGAATTTAGTGGCTACATCTAACCCCAACAAAAATAGGTTTAGCTCATGAAGAGCACACACTTACAAATAGAAGAATGGAAGAGAAAGGAGATACAAAGAGGAAGAAGGAGTTGTTCCCACAGCCCTAGCAAACCTCCAAGCTCTCCAAAATGTGTTTTTTTGCGCCTCTCACGTCCAAAGATGCCTTCCACTCGAGCAAACCAGAAGAAATAGGTTAAACTTGCCACATCAGCATAGGTGTCGCTCAGCGCTATCCCCACACCATTCAGCGTCCAACTTTGTGAGCCAATGAGCGTTGGCTAACTAGCGCTCAGCGTCCAAAAATGTGAACCAAATGGTGCTCAGTGCTGGATCTGGCGCTCAACTATAACTTTCTGGCGCTCAGTGCTAAATACATGGTTTAGATATTCAAATTTTGTTTTTTATCTTCTTTCTTCTCTAGTTGAGAACTTCTTTGGTTTTAGGAAAAAGCTTCCTATCACTGAATTAGACACAAAAATTGGGGATTAGTGGTATAATTAGATCAATGTAACCTAAATTGTATTTATTCATAAAAGCAAAGTAAAATTGAGGATTAAGTGGGTTAAAAGCTCAAGAGGAGTTGATTTTGTTAACAAAAGATAGCTAAGATAATGTAAAATTCTACATTATTAAAAACTCATCAAAAGTTTTTTTTTTGGAACCAAGATGGACATTTGAAGGTGATCTTAGACAAAATGGTGACTCAAATAGGAAATTAGAGTTTACTAAAGGCAAAATTCATCAGAACAACCAAGTATGTTAATTGAATTTCAAATATAGGTCCAATAATTAAGAAAAATGATAAAATGAGATTTTTCATTAATTTTTGAGATCTTAATAATGCTATTTACAAATATGAGTATCCTATGCTAATTGTTGATATAATTATCAATGAAGTGGTAGGAAATAAAATGTTTAGTTTATGGTACAACCAAATATTTATAGTAAAGAACGATATTTTGAAATCAGCCTTCTGGTGCTTGGAGGCATTTAGAATGTATGAATGATTGGTAATGCCTATTGATTAAAAAATGTTGAAGTTATATCAAAGGTCTACGAACTTGCTTTTTCATTATTTAAGTGGTGATTACATGCAGTTTATATTGATGATATTGTAATAAAATAAAAATAAAAAAGTTTACATTTAAATAATTTGAGAAAATCTTTTTATACAATAAGAAAACATTGTATGAAAATGCATAAATTAAAATGCACATTTGGCATAAGTGCAAGTTAATTCTTAGGATTCATTGTTCATGAAAAATGCTTCAAGATTGATAGAAAGAAAGCCAAAGACATAATTGATATAAAGGCCTCATTGAACAAAAAATCGTTGTAGTGGCACTTATCGACATATATGTTTGTCGAAAATTTATTTTTACAGATTTTGGCGTATATAAAATATGACAACAAAACTTGCACTCACAACCAATTCAATACAAACCACAATATCAATCTCAAATACAAACCACAATATCAATCTCATCTATCAAAATCCTTGTACAATCACATTTAATGCTAGGGTATCTAATCCCTCCTTCAAATTCAAAATATTTAGATTGTCTTGTTGTTTACACAAACTCTTCAACGCATATCACAAAAGACTCCTTCAAATCTCTTCTACCACTATAACAACGATCATACATCCAAGCACGATCGAAAGGAACATGGTTCATGTTCTATAAAAGAATTAATGTCATAAATTAGAATTTAGTTTTACGAGTTATCCCCTTTTTAGTTTTATATTCTTAGTGCAATGTTGTTTCTGATTTTCAATGGTTCTAATTTGGATTCATATAATCTTTTTGGCTTAATTACTCAGATGATCTCCACTTTAGTGGTTGTGTGTCAACTTGGTCTCCACTTTTAAAAAAATTTCAATTGCATCCCAATTTGAAAAAGTGTCACAATTAGGTCCCTTTCAGAAAAAATATATTCTAACGGCGTTAACGACATGCCACATGTAAATCTTTGGTTCTTTTAATTTTTTTATTCTTTTTTTTAATTTTTTAATTTTTCTTATGCATTTTTTTTTGTGACCATGTGTGAGATTCCTAGTGTGACACGTGACAATGTTAGTGCCACGTGATAGGATAATGTCACATGTTAGGATCACTACCAAGTGTCATTGTCTTGATTTCAATCTAATCTCTATATATGTCTCTTTGATTCAATTTAATCCATACTTATAGACATGTCAAAGTGAGCCAACCCGGCTCACACGGGTTGGCTCACCACGAGCCGGGTTGAAAATGAGTGAACCCAACCCGACTCACTTTATGGTGAGCCAGAAATTTTGTAATCTGACTCAACCCACCATGGGTTGGTGGGTTACGTGGGTTGGCTCACCAACCCACCTAAAAAAATATTTATTTATTTATTAGTATTCAAATATTTAAATAAATTTTTAAGTAACCCATGAGATGACAATCATAGTAAAATCAAGAACCAATTTTTTGATCATACTCACCACCAATATATGAATAATTATTTCCAAGAAAGTATCCATATAGTCTAAGAAAGGCTAATATTACAAATTTTTTGTCATGCTATTCAACAAAATAAAAATAAAAAACTATTCAAGATTATAGTTAAAGATTGTTTATAAGACGGTTATTTGAGTAATTTACTATAAAGATTATAGTTAAAGATTAAAGTATCAACATATATAACTTGACAATCAAATTAATTAAACATTCAAACTATTCAAATATAATTAAGCAACATTCTAGCATTTAAAAATATGAAATTGTGAATAAATATAATAGGAGTAGTAAATAATTATTAAAAAAAATTAAAAAAAAATTAAAAAAAATGTTGGTGGGTTAAATGGGCCAACCCACCTTCAACCCGGCTCGAACCCGTTTAACCTGTGGGTTAAGTGAGCCAGGTTGAGTTCAACCCACTTTTGAAAACGTTGAATTTTTCTCAACCCAACACCGCTCGAACCCGTGGTGAGCCGGGTTGGCTCACGGTTGAAACTCATTTTGACATCTCTACATACTTATGTCTCTTTGATTTAATTTTGTCCCAATCTTTTTTTTTTCAAAATAGAGCAATATTGTCTCTTTCCAATTGGAGACCAAATTTATCATTTGTATAAATCTTATATTGATATTTTTTTTATTAAAAATGACTTTTCAACATATTACATTATTGTATATTACTAACTCATGTTTTGTTAATCATTCATTTTTTTTTCAAACTAAAACAATATTGTATCTCTCCAATTTTAGACCAAATTTATTATTTGTATATTATGCTAATTATTTTTATTTAAAATGACTTTTTAACATATTACATTATTGTATATTATTAACCCATGTTTTGTTAATCATTTCTTTCATTAATAGATTTTAATATAAATATTAATACATAATTTTGTAAAAATATTTATACTTAATTAGTTTTAGTCTTATGAAAAAAACATGGACTAAAAAAATATATTTTAATTATTAAAAAAATTAGAACAAAATTGAATCAAAGAGATATGTGTAAGGATTAAATTGAATCAAAGAGACATATATGAGGACTAAATTGAAACTAAGATAATGACACTTAGTAGTGACACTGACAGGTGACATTGCTTGCCACGTGGCATTGACAGTGTCATGTGTCATACTAACAACTTAACATGTGGCAACAATTTTTTTTCCCAAAAATTAAATAAATAAAAGATTAAAAAAAATTAAAAAATTAGAAAAAGATCTTAAAAAAACCATAGATTGATACATAACATGCCAATAACGTTGTTAGTAACTTTTTTTTTTGAAAGGAACCAAATTGAGGCATTTTTCAAAAGTTGAGTGCAATTGAAACTTTTTTAAATACAAGAATCAAGTTGACACACTCCTACCAAAGTTAGGACTATCCAAGTAATTAAGCCTAATCTTTTCAATGTCTTAGAGGTGAGCTATTCTTAATGCAGCAGAATAAATGTTAGTGGTCAAAACGCATAGCTTAACTTAAGTGCTTTCAAAAGCATGGCATGTTTTTAGCATTTAAATTCTCTCTTGCCTTTAAAATTCCTTTAATGCATTTCAATCTTCAATTTAGTCTATGCTTTTTGAGTCAGTGATTTGATCTTAGGAAAAATCTACTCATATTAACGGTTCCTCTTGGAAACCAAGTGACCCCAAAGTGGGCACACACTATCGAGATGTCTTCTCGAGTGTAGATGAATTCATGTTCAATCACTGCAACTGTTCTAAGTTTAGCTTACTTCAATTATACAACATTTTAAGTTTCCTTTATTGCTTTTTGTTATCATTTTGTTTGCCTTTAAGATTCTCCACCACTTTGCTTTTTCTTTCTTTGCTTTAAGTCTTGCAGTAGTTAGTGGTTTCTCGTAGAATTTCTATGTTCTAGTAGTCATTATGCACATTTAACATTTCATTTCCCATTGCATCCATAATTACACTGCATCCATTCACGCATATTCATTCTGCATTCAGCTTTAGTATGATTCATGCATTTTGCTGCTACACCATTTTACTTTTTCTGTCATTGCTTTAATTTCCAACAATAGTTTTAGTGAACTCTGTAATATCCCGACCAGATATTACTAATTTAAATAAAATAAAATAGAAATAAATACAAACACGCATATTCATTATGCATTCAGCTTTAGTATGATTCATGCATTTTGCTGCTACACCATTTTACTTTTTCTGTCATTGCTTTAATTTTCAACAGTAGTTTTAGTGAACTCTGTAATATCCCGACCAGATATTACTAATTTAAATAAAATCAAATAGAAATAAATACAAACTCGCATTTATTATTATTGTCTTTCCCAAAATTACGGGAAATTTAAAACATTTATTAAACTCATCCAATTAAACCATAGTGTTCCAATAATCCATACTAGTTCATATTCTAGTAAAAATACCATTTACAAAAAAATTGAAAATAAAATGGTTGTAAACTTCCATAAAAAGCTTTCCCACGCTAGCCCCTTTCCGGCTCTATGCCTCACCAGCATCACCTAGAACATCATCTGCTCCTGTGTGACAAGTCACACAATCATCGTCAAACACACACAAAAAGGGTGAGCTCATAATAACACAAATATACAATTAATAAAAAAAAAGGTTCACCCCAAACTACTTTATTTCATCTAAATTGCTTAATCTTAACAATCGATACCCAAGGATTTCAGATCATCATCTCATTATACAAATGAAACTACTAATCCATTTACACATACAATTACTTGGCCATGGACCCAGGATATATCATGCTTCCACGAACATGCCCGCTCGTGGTCCAACCTCTACGAACCTCCCCGCTCGTAGTCTAACTTTATGGACCTCCCTACCCGTAGTTCAACACACGTGATCCATCAACTATGAACCTTCCCGCTCGTAGCAACCCTCAAGTGTGAGAACAAAACATACAAACCACCCCGCCTGTATCATCACATGATAATATCATAATATGAACCTCCACGCTCATATTATTACGTGTTCATCACCAATCCTGAACATACCAGTTCATGACACTATCAAACATCTCCTCGTCCAAGTCCACATCTCAACACATCAAAACGAATTTAAGAAAAACACACTACACTACACAAGACACATACTCAAGTTGGTCTTAGGGATTCTAATGCTTCCACGAACCTGCCTGCTCGTGGTCCAACTCTACGAACCTCCCCGCTCGCAGCAACTCTCAAGTGTGAGCACAGAACATACGAAACTCCCTGCTCGTATCCTCACATGAGAGTATCATTAATGTGAGCCTCCCCGTTCATATTAATCACGCGTTCCAACACCAATCACGAACCTACCCACTCGTGATACAGTCAAACATATCACAGACCAAAACCAACACAACAAGTCATGCAAAACACATCATAAACACACCCTGCCACTTGCACCATCGCCTGACGCAACTTAAGCGCCGCCAGGCGAAATGGTAGTGCAAACCGCCTGGCGATTTCGGTATCACCATCGGGCACCACAACACACAAGACTTCCCTATTTCCTACTATAGCCTAGCGGTCCACTTTGCATCGCCAGGCGCTACACCAGTAATGTGACACTACTGGTTTTAGGTACTCTAATTCAACTCCTAGCATCCAATCATTCAATTCTCAACATCCAGAAATCAAAATACACATTCATATACTCTAAATTACAACGTCACAACACATATGCCTCTTTCAAGTATAAGCACACATTCCTTTCTTTCATATCATATATACTCACATCTTAAATCAATGCCAACATTCAATTTGAACCCCAGAGTAAACCATGCTCATATGAAATTATGAAATTATGAAATAATAAAGCAGCAAACACACATCTCATTTATTCATACAAAACATAAGTCTTACCTCAATTAGTAACTACAGGAACCCCTTTTTAACCAATTCCCTATGTCAAATTAAGAATAACATCAACACTTAGTCATTTAAACTCACATCACATCATACCATCCCATACATATGCACATATAGTTCACATAATCATATAAGTGTACAGGCATTCACCATAGCATGACATACATGCAACACAAATCAATGTTCATCCCACATGACTGAGTGCCAACACTTAAGTACCTACAATGCCATCCACAACCATAATTCTTACACCAAAATTTCTAAGAAAATTTATCATCATAAAACCAAAACTACTGCAATAATGCGTGACATATTTCACAAACTACAGACCTCAAATCGACGATTCGACCGGTCAAAACAAAGAATAGCATGTTACGAAAAACTGTCCAAATTTAAGCTTAATCCATCGGTTAACGAGTCAGGAAAGTCAATTTTACTACAACTGCGCAGATCAAAAATAAACATAGTCGCCCAACGATCATCGACGCTTCCAGAATACGAAAAACGACGTGAAACAACACAATTTGATGAATCTTTAAACCCCTAACTTGGAAATACACCAAATAACATTGCCAAAAACACTTCCACTTCAAACGAATTGGCACCCAGACTTGAACCTTTATTTTAATTCTCCTACTTTAGTCCCTTTTGTTTGCATAAAACCCACCAATTGAACTTCTTGAATTTTCTTTCAACCAAACTAAAAGGATATATTGCTAAGCACTTAAGGTGTGTATTGCACCACATTAGAATGTACAAAAGTCCCATAAAAAAATAAGTGCATCAAATAATATTAAAACAAGAAGTTAAAGTGGATTGCTTGTCTGCACCATGAAACAAAACGAAAAGAAATCAAAGCATGTCGTGGGTCCCTCTAATATACCAAGTCATGAGCAAAACCTAATTTCGAATAACAATTTGGTTGCATCACCGTGGTCCGATCGTGAGGATAGAATTCCATAACTTTTTTTTCTTAATTGATACCCCTGACAAACAAAGCCTCGAAGAAAAAGGAGAAAAAAAAACCCATGCTTTCTCATATATATATATAGGCCATTAAAATGCAAAACATGATAGAGTTCAAGGAAGCACACGTACAAAACACAATAGCGCAAAAGCCAAAGTAAATGAGGACCATATGTTCAGAACAAATAAGAAGTATAGAATTTTGTCCACACTCAGACCCCTTAGCTGTTAAGGATACTTGCTCACAAGAAATGTTCCACTCTTATGTAGCTAGGCTCGTGATTGATTCACATTTTTCATTACTTGTACATTGTAGCTTTGTCGTTAGTGTCGTTGCCTCTTTCCTCTTATATATAGAGGCAAACCAGCGTCTGTAAAGAAACTTTTGATGAATGAGAGTCGTTATTTCCCTATTTCATCTTAGCTCACCTTCTAGAGAGGTATTCGCCTTCTTAGGGCTATGATTGAGTGAGTGTCATGAGTTTCCCCATTGGAACTCGTTCGAAATAGAGTCGATCTCTCCCATCCGAGAGATCTCAATCTTCCACTGCATGTTCGATGGATTTCCACTGAACAAATCAACAATTGGAAGGTTTCCACCGAAGATCCACGACTTCCTATCTTTCACTTTTTCACCACAACAATTCTCCTTAATTCAGCCCTCACCTAATGGGATGGATCTTTAAAATACCCAAGTTTTTCTAGTATCACCACAAGTTGGAGTCTAATCAGTTCTAAGTGGCATCCTTTTACATTGACCGTCCAGCCCTCAGTTGGTTTCAATGGTTGCCCAAGAATAACATGCTTCCTTTTTGTCAAGAGTTTTAGTTGGCCTTAAAAGTACAATTTTCTCTCTTACTATGAGGACCCTCGTGATTCTCTCTTCAAATTAACTCAAAAAGGAATTGTTCAAGATTATTTAAATCAATTTGAATGCCTTGTTAATGACATTGTTGGACTTCCAGCTCCTTTTTTGTTGAGTAATTTGATTTCAGTGTTAAACTCGAAAATTCACCAGGAGGTACAAGCATTGTAACCTCAAACATTATCTCAAGCGACAGCTCTAGCCAAATTGAAGAAGGATAAACTCCTTGACCAACGTCAAAATTTGTGTTAGTGCCTTTCTCGTCGTCTTCTGATCCTTCATTGTTGTCGACTCCACCCTTCCATTCTCAACCAACACTTCTTAATCCAACCAAAAACACATTATAAGAAGTTGGCCCATAAAGAGATATTGGCTCGTTGTGAAAAGGGATTATGTTACAACTATGATGACAAATTCATTCTAAGGCATAAATGCAAGGGTCAATTATTTTTGTTGGTTGTCGTTGATGATGATGATGATGACATATGGAGTGAGTTATTGATATCTGAGGTGGACCCAAGTTAGTTTCCTTTAGAAGGCATAAAATGGGCCATGGTGGAGCCCAAATAAGCTTTAATGCTACAACAGATTTACCTGCTCTGGAAGCTCTTAGACTAGTGGGCGAGTTAGCAAAAACAACCCATTACGATTTTAGTAGATGGGGGAGTACTCATAAATTTATACAAGATAGAGTGGCTAAATTCTTAAACTTGGAAGCTCAACCAACTAATATAGTGAGGGTAATAGTGGGAAATGACAATGAAATTGAGTATCATAGCTTTTGTCCATATGTTATATTGATGGTTCATGGCTATATTTTTTTAGTGGAGCTCCGTGTTCTTCCCATCAATGGTGTTGATGTTGTTCTTTGTATCCAATGGGTCAAGGAATTGGGCCTAATTGTCACATATTATTCTCAACTCAATGAAATTTGCCAAGGTTGGGAAATTTGTGGAGTTCAAAGTTTATGCACCTCCTAAGCCCAGTGACATTTCAGCCCAACAAGTTAACACCTTTTACCAACCAATGGGGTTGTAGGTTTTAACCATATATGCATCCTCCCTAATACCCCTTCACAGAATTCCCCAACCATAAACATTTTCCCTATACACCCTCTTCCCCAAATTGTTTTCGTTAACACCCAATTTCGTTCGGGTGGATGCATTTGTTTTCAAAAAATAAAATAAAAAATATGTTTTTTAATTGTAGGTAAGAGAAAAAAAGATGAAATAAGTTTTCTTTAGATTTTCAAGCTTTAAATTTAGCATATAAAATAAGAAGAAAAAAGAAGGAAGAGCCTAATTGGTTTATAATTATCACACCTATTTTCATGAGCACAAAGAATTTATACATATATTCACCTCACTCTTTGCTTTTCACACTCCTCACATGACATGTCAACCAAAGATATCTTCATATTGTGACCAGTCCTTCGTCTTGGAGACTTATGTATCCAGTTTGGCCATGGGAGTGGTTCTTATGCAAGAAGAACATCCTATAGTGTTCCATAGAAAACCATTTTTTTCAAAAGCTTATGTGTTCCTCTATGTATGTAAGGTAACCCCATGCCATCACTTTTGTTGTTAAGAAATGGAGACAATATCTCCTTGGACATTCCTTTACAATCCTCACGAATCATCATAACCTTAAGGATCTAATGTCACAGGTTATCCAAACTCTTAAAGAACAAATTTATTTGTCAAAACTATTAGGTTTTGATGATTCCATTCAGTATAAAGTAGGAAAAAATAACATTGTGGTTGATGCCTTATCACAACCTTATGACTTCGATGATAGTCAACTCTTTATTTTATCTATGCCTCAGTTTTAGTTCATGGAAAAACTCCGTAAGGCTTATCAAACTAGCTATAAATTTGTTTGGATATTCAAGGTTGTACAGAGTAATCCTGATGCTCGTGAGCATTATAACATCCATCAACAAATTTTGTTGTATAAAGTCAAGATTTGGCTCAACCATTACAATTCTTTCATTCAAGTGTTGCTGGAGGAATTTTAGAAAAAAACACCATTTAGCGGTCATACGGGAATTGCTAAGACTTTGTCGTAGTTGCAACATAACTTCTATTGGCACAATATGCGTGATGATGTCTAGAAGTTTGTTGCTCTGTGTGACACATGCTTTCAGACTAAGTATGAAACTAAACATTATGTTGTACTTCAACCTTTATCTATTCCATTGGAGTTGTAGCTTGACATGTCCTTGGATTTCATTACTGGTTTGCCATTTTTTCTAGGTAGTACAATCACATTAGTGATGGTTGATCAAATCTTAAAGGGTGCTCATTTTGGCACATTACCTACTCAATTCACTTCCTTCAAAGTTGCACAACTCTTCTTAGACATGGTTTGTAAGCATCATGGTTTTCCTTGTAGATTGGTCTCAGATCGTGATTCGGTTTTCATCAAAAATATTTGGAGAGAATTATTTTATTTGTGTGGCACTAAGCTTCGGATAATTACTTACTTTTACTTGAAACTGACGGTCAAACAAAGGTCCTTAATAGGGTCCTAGAATAGTATTTGTGTTCCATGATGCATAACAAGCTTGCAAATTGGGGTTAGCTAAATGGTGCTACAATATTACTACTTATTTGGCTACTAGGATGTCTCCTTTTCAGGTCGCGTATGGGAAGGAACCTCCATCCATTTCTTAGTATTTGTGGGGCACCTCTTTTGTTGAAGCAGTTGATTCTTTACTTTTAACTCGCTAATACATAATCGCTACCCTTCGAAAGAAACTTCAAAAGGTGCAAGATCAGCTGAAATTTGTCGCAAACAATAAATGACGTGTGGTGGAATATTAAGTTGATGATTGGATATATGTTCGCCTTCGACCTTACTGCCAAAATTTAGTAAGGGGTGTTACTTATCAAAAACTGGGTAAGCATTTTTGTGGCCATTTTCGCATACTTGAGCAAATTGGGCCAGTCGATAAAGACTAGAGTTGCCTTCAACTTCCAAAGTTCATCTAGTCTTTCATTGTTCTATACTTATAGGCTCATCACGACCTCTTCCCTACTTCACAATATGTGTTACCAATTGCCACACAAGGTAACAATCTGATGATCGTTCCAATAGCCATATTGGACTCCAAATGGGACAATTACACATTCCCTCGTATTGAAATGGTCCTGGTGCAATGGATGGAACTAGCTCCAGAGGAAACTACTTGGGTAGATTGGAACGAGCTATACTTGAACTATCACCTTGAGGACAAGGTGACTTTCGCAAGGAGCAATAAATTCAGGCCCAAAAGTTGAAACCAACATTGTCAAAAGGCCCAATGAGATTTCTGGCCCAAATATGGCAACATGGATTCGAAGGTTGCAAAACACCCAGCTGATTACAAGCTGTAGAGTGGGGTTTTTGACGAAAGAATATTTATGAGCTGTCAATATGTCAATAATCTAGAGTTTGTTATTACCCATTTTATTATATGAGTAAATGAGAAAGGAGGAAGAAGTTATTATCATTTCTTCATTCCATTTTTTTCTGTAAAGGCTCCTTGACCTCGAATCAAAACAATTTATCAAAACCTTTAGAAAGTTTAACTAACATTAATTGTTTTGCAATTTTTGGCTTTGTACGAACGATTATGAAGATTACTAAGCACTTATTATAAGTGCTATATAAATCCTGGATAATTCAAAGAAAATTTTATTTATAAACGAATCAGAACACTCATAATCTTCTTTATAAAACTTTTGTATTGTTGATAAAAAAAAAAGGTTGTGTTCAAATATTTTAAATAAAAGAAAAAACTCCACTAAAAATAACTACTTAAATTTTTCCAATCATCAAAAAAGTGAATACATATATCATAGTAATATAATTTTAAAAGAAATAAACTTCTTTGCAGCAAATATGCTGTATTTTTCTTGTAAGAAAGCTAAATTTTGGAGTCACGTAGTGCATGATGTGGAACTTGCTTTGAGCCATTACATTTATCACCAACTGTATAAAACAAAAGTCTTTTCATACACCTGATTTTAATCAATTCTATTTTCCTCCCCACCCATATAAAAGAAACAAAGTATTGTTGAGCCATGGGTATAGTTACTTGAATTAAAGACAATAATTAATAAAGCCACATTTTCATGGTTGATAATTGGTGGACAAGGACTCGATACCACATTTTCGTCATAAATAATTCACTATATATACAAATGTTTCAAACCACTTTGTTTCTCAATTCTTCTCACTCGCATTTGATCAATTCTCCAAATACCAATATGGAATTTCACATTCTTCCCATCGTTACTTTATTCATGGTGAGCTCCAACTCCTCCTCCATACACTTTTCTTCATCAAATAGTTTAAATATAGTATTTAAATTATTTTTAACTTTTACTTCTAAACTATATGAAAATAATACCAAAACAATTCCAAACATCAAGTAGTTCAAACTCTTGCCTTACACCGTAGGAAAAAACAATTATGTACTATTAATATTTGAGTTAAATGGTAATGTACTTACTATGTAAATTATTTTGCACCGATAACCAGTTAAAAGTTATGATTGGTATCACTTTCAATAATAAAATATTATAAACTTAAACAATTTAGTTGTGTAACGATTTGTAATTAAATAATAATGTGAACTTATTTTAAATTGTGGTGGCGCAATTAATTTTTCTTAGCTTTAAATTATTTTGGTGTAGTGTGGTGATTAAAGTGCATATTTCTTGGTGACTAAGGTCTGAACTAATTAAGAGGATAAACCATTTTTATTTCATGTAAAGCTTCCATAACTATTTTACTTTTACTAACTTAAAAATGTCTCACCTTGAAGGTTTCTTTAGAATTAGGTTTAACAATGCGTTGGATTCAGCCTAAATTTATTTTATACCTAAATCTCTATTTGCATGTGAAAATTGATATCATATATGAGAAACTAATGGGGTTGTGTCAAGGAATGCAGCTTACTGTGGCAACTAATGCTGCATTATCTCCAGAATTTTACTGGAAGTCCATGCTTCCCACCACACCAATGCCCAAAGCCATCACTGATTTGCTACACCCTGGTAAGTACAATTCCTACAAAACAAAAAATGAAGAATATATAGTTCAAAATTATTTTAGTTAATTCAATTTTTTTTCAGGCTATGCTTTTCAACAGTCTCTTTGTTTTAAGATTAAAGGGATGCTTTTTCTTCCTCCACTCCACTGTTTTTCATGCACTGTTAGAAAAATAAAAATAAAAATTATCTGTGGTTCACATTTTTAGATTGTGCAATTTTTGAAAACATGGATTGTCCATTTCAAAATTTATAATTTAAAAGTTTAAATTTTGGATTACATAATTTACAATTTATAATGCATTTTTATATTTATACAATTTAAAATGTTTTTAAGTTAAAAGATAATTTGAATTTTATCCTGCACCTACCCAAAGAAAGAGCCTGAAAAAATACTTCAGGAACACGTATCTAGTAGGGCAACAGCTAGTCTTGTTGTGTAAGAAAAAAAAAATATAATTATGCAAATACGCCATTAAGGGAAATGTGAGTTTTAACTAGTTTTTATAAATACTTTTTAAGAGGAAAACATAGTAAAAGGTAAATGATTTTTTTTAAAAAAATAAAATAAAATTAGTTATACATAAAATAATATGTGAAAAACTGAATCAATTTTTTTCAAAAAAAAAATGTTAACTTGTGCTATTTTAACATAAGCATGTCCAACCATTGTTTAAGAAATTAAACTTTGTCACTGAGGCTGACTTTATAATCAGAAGAAATCCGTGTGAGCCTTATTTCTTAGTATATCATTTTCAAACTAACACTCGAATTTCTTTACTAGGTAGAACCAACTGTATTCAAAGGAAAGTATATTCCGTTGTAATTAGTAATTAGGGCATAATAAAGTAATAGCGACTATTAGTTTCAGAATGAGAGAAATTAAAAACAAAGTCACACGCCTTAGATTATGGTCGGTAGCATTTATCATATCAATAGTTGAGAGTTACTTTTTTTCTTTATTCCTATATTTCACAAGTTCTCATACAATTCCCACCGAGTTATAATTGTAAGAATCTATAAGAAACGATACTAGACATAATTACATATAAAAAAAAAAAAAAAATTTTTTGGAGTGCATTAATTTAATGATTAAGGCAACGTACAAAATTAGGTGCATAAAATAGCGTGGTGTTGAAATGTCTTTTTCCCATTCAGATTACAGTTTTGTTAAGTTAAACCTGAAAAGTATGCAGATTGGAAGGAAGAGAAAGAGAGGTGTCTGGATGTAGGGAATGGTGGTGTAGAAAAGGGAAACCAAGGAGAAGGAGGTGGCACTGATGTCAATGTTGGAGGAGGAAACGGTGGAGTGAGTGTACACACTGCACCAAAGGGAAAGCCGGTGCATGTTGAAGTGGGGCCACACTCTCCATTTGATTACAATTATGCAGCCAGCGAAACCCAATTACATGATGACCCCAATGTGGTACTCTTCTTCTTGGAAAAGAACTTGCATCATGGAACAAAATTGGACTTGCACTTTTCTCAAACCTCTACTGTAGAGGCCACATTCTTGCCTCGTCCTTTGGCTGATTCCATACCCTTTTCTTCAAACAATGTCAATGATATATTGCACAGGTTCTCCATCAAGGAAGGGTCAGATGAGGCTCAAGTGGTGAAAAACACCATCAGTGAGTGTGAAGGGCCCATCATCAGAGGAGAGGAAAAGCGTTGCGTGACTTCCCTTGAGTCCATGGTTGATTTCGCCACTTCCACGCTTGGGAATAATATTGATGCTATCTCCACAAGAGTGGGAAAAGAGAGGGAATGGCAACAATACAAAATAGCACCAGGAGTTAAGAAGTTGGGTGAGAAGGGTGTTGTGTGCCACAAGGAGAAATACCCATATGCAGTGTTTTATTGTCACAAATCAGATAACACTAATGCCTACTCTGTCCCATTGGAGGGTGCTGATGGAAGCAGGGCCAAAGCAGTTGCAGTGTGTCACACTGACACGTCAAATTGGAATCCCAAGCATTTGGCCTTCCAAGTGCTCAAAGTTCAACCAGGAACTGTTCCTGTCTGTCACTTCCTCCCTCAAGATCATGTTGTCTTTATTCCTAAGTAGAATATTTAAAGTCCTATTTATGATGTTGAATAATTAGGCAATTTTAATTGCATAAAATGAACTATATAACTGAATAATCGTAGCATTATTAGTATTATGTAGCGCACGTTGTCGCAAGTTTGCAGTTAAGGATTCACGAATGTGTTATGCAATAGTGATGTACTGCATATGTGCTTGTATGTGATATAAACGAAGCTTTTTTCATTCATGTAAGAATCTGTCTATGCATTTCCGGGTAGGTGTTGTGATTTGCACGTCAATGTTACACAAATTTTAGAGATAGTGCGTGTATTGGAATGTCCACTTTTTCTATTCCTTTATTTAAAATTAAAAGAATTAAAATTAGTAAAATAGTTTAGCTTTACATTCACATGGGGAAGAGAAGATTCCGTTCGTTTTTCTTTCAAACTCAGCCCCAGGATTTGATACTTAAATAAATATAAAAACCCTAAAATTTGTGTTCCTATCCTTAAAAAAGTTATTTAAAGAATGACATCTCAAAATGTTACACTCACCTCAAAATATTACACTCACGCTTCACCCTATCTTTTCTTCTCACCATATTAACTGTTGCATTACATCCATGACTTTACTACCTTCTAGTTCATTCTCTTCGAGTGTAGATGGATATTAGTGTCCACGAAACATTACCCTTTTGCCTTTTACTCAGAGGACTCCAGATATTACATCGTAGGCCTCGTCATCAACATTCTTTCCTAGAATCGGATTCCTCATCATACCAAATCTCCGGATCCTTGGGTCGTGAAAAAAAATTAAAAAACTTGGTGCTCCATAATGCAGCGACAAGTGTGTCATCCTTGAATTTTATCAGACGTAAATGGCTCCAAAGATCCCCATGTTCTTCCAACCTTAAGTTTAACACGCAAAGGAACTGCAGAAGCATAAATGTAAACAGTAAATGTCACCATATACCCAGTGCTTCAATTCAACCACCCCCTCCCTTCCTGAAAACCCAAAAGAATTTAGTTTATGTAAAACAAACCAAGAAGGGAGACTGCATTCTCCATGCTTGTTTGTAATAATAGGGCTGCTTCTTTTATCACAGAAGGATCAACTTCCAACACTAATTCATCGTGTACCTATTAACAATCAATAAAAGAAGTGAAACAATCAATAAAGGAAGTGAAACACATAAACAAACAAAAGAGATGACGAATTCTACATATTTTTACCTGTAACAGAATCCGGCAACGATCTTTAAGCATCTGAAACTCGGTTGTCACAGAAGAACTGGAATCCAGACTATCAAATCCAATGGCGATTTCAGAGTAAATTCTTATCATTGCAATCTTAATTATGTCAGCAGCAGATCCCTGGGAGGGGGGGAGGAAAAGGAAATGACGCAAGCAAGAATACTGTGAGTTGTTCTGAAGCAATCGTCCTCACCAGGAAGAAAAAGAAACTATACTAACCTGACAAATGGAGTTTACAGCTTGCCTTTGAGCTTTTGATTTTTCTATTCTGCTGCCAAATTTTATTTTTGACAAAAATCGTTTTCTTCCCTTTAGAGTCTCCACATATCTGGATCACGCATATACAAATGTAATTCACAATTCCCAAACGTAAGTCAAGTTTAACAATAAGTTTTAAATCATAATATAATAAATCACCTTTATCATTGACAAGCACAGTTTCCAACAAGATACTGATATCACAAAAATACAACTGCTGTACAAATTACAACAGAGGTTAAAATAGTTGAAATACCAATAAAAATATCAACTTGTATCAAGAAAATAATATTTTAAATCCTACCAAAAAATGCCACCCTGGAAATAAACACAACACTGGCACTAAATAATAAAAAACTATTGTCCAAACAAGAGAATCCAATGCATACGACTAGAGTATCATAGTTACTGTATCACTGCAAAGAGACATTTGAGTTGGGATGAGCAAAAGTAGCACAAGGTCTCCTTACCCTTTACTGCGACAAGACGCAACAGCTTCACGAAGCCAGGAAGCAACACCAGGAAAAGAGCTTTTGAAATTAGCAATCTTTTCAGCAGCTTCATCAGAAGTGCAATCCAGTTGTTCTGCAAGGCTATTGACACCCATACCATAAAGAATACCATACACCATCCTTTTGATCTGCTCTCGCTCCTGAGAATCCACGGAGACCTCCGAACACCCAGTCCATCTTGCTGCCATCATTGTAAAGACATCACCATCAGGTTTACTGAGAAGCTCAACAAGAGAAGAGTCTTTAGAGAAGTGTGCCATCAATCTCAATTCTATCTGAGAATAATCCGCTGTTAACAGTAACCAGTTCTCCTGCAAGGAAACAATAAATGACGATGACCACAGGTATACCAAAAATATTTAACACACAAGAGAAATTTACAATGAAAATTAAAGAGAAAACAGAGGGATTAACGGATTATAAAATGAAGGAAACGTGATGGGAAATGTAGTATATCTGTTTTTAGAAAACAATGCCGTATTAGAAATTCCAGAATGACAGTAACACATACAAACTGCAAGGTGGCAGTTCTGTGAAGAAAATAACTAATAGTTATATGCAATATATATGGATTGTAATTTAAGTAATTAGGAGTGAGAAGATACTTGCAGTTTTGGGACTGTGAATACTGTCTCTGGGATGGCGTACTATTGTCAGGGAGGAAAAGAAAACGAAGGTTGCCTTCCTATGGTTCAAAATCTTTAAGGGAAATTTTCTTCACCTTCTTAGAGAGGTAGGATGAAAAAAAAAAGGAAAGAGATGACTGCCAAAGACAATGGACAGTATTCTACTTACACTATTACACCTTTTTTTGATTTATTTACAGGATACAAAGAAGAGGCAAAGCACTTATGACCCCCTACAGCAGGGTACACAGGAAAAATAATAAAAATAACGTTACATTTCAACAGAAACGTTTTTAATAATTCTCGTATCATATCTTCATATATTGTGGAATTATTTTCAGTTATTGATTTGTCTTTTTCACCGCACACATGACCTGTGATGTATAAACTTAGTCACTTGATAATACTCAGCAGTAAAAAGCTAACGAGAGAATAAGGATGAAACAAAGAGAACACTGCATGAGTTGCATAATAGAAAAAGATAGGCTTTGGAATTAGAGGAAAAATCTTAGCTTTAAATTGTAAGGAGAAACCACTGAAACAAACGTCTTTTCCCACTATGAGGGGCTTGCATGAATGAATCAATGCTAACACATTGTAAAAAGACCCCTCATCAAGGTCTTTAATATTTTTCTTGGACTTTTCTTATTCTTCTTATGCCAATGTTGAATGCCAAATTACTAATAAAGATGTAGAAGTGATGCAGTATGTAACCATTCAAAATTAAAAATAGCAAGTTAATAATAGAAAATAATGAATGGTATACTCAAAATCGATTCTTACTTACCTCGAATAATGAAAGCCAGAGAAGAACATCAGTTACTATCAAAAGTACAATTTGTTTCCTAAAGCTCACTACTAGACCAAAACAAAGAATTATCAATTATGGTATCAAAGAGATCCTGGGTATAAGGAGCAATTTTAATCAGGCTAGTGTCTTCTAAAACCAGGGCCAGAAATCCAGCAACAGAGAGTGTTTGTTTTGTTTTGCTTTAAATGTGACTAGAATCTAAGAAGGTATCAAGCAATAAACAACAATAAAATTCTATTTAAAGATATGCACCAATACTGGGATTGGAAATACTTTTCTACAGAAAGAAACACTGAAGTACAAACGAAACAAAAAGGTAAAATTAAAAGCCAATCACCTGAGTGGGAACAAAGAAATCCCGAGCATTAATACTACAATGACTCTCGTTAGCATCACCTTCATTTTCCTCCTCTTTTATTTTGAAATGTACCGTATGCTCAACACACTGCAGCATCAACAAGACACTATACAACATTAAATTGGTTGAACCAACTTTCAAAAGCTTAAGCTATCAGGTGCAGACAAACAAATAATTTTTATTCAATTTCTTGCATCCCTCCTCATTAAAGAGCCCTTTGGAATTTAGGTGTGGACAATGCACAAATCACAAACCCACTTACCTAGTGTTGAAACAACTTTTTCTTTATTAAACAAATAAAAGTAGGGGTGGCAATGCGGGACGGCCCGCCCCGTTTAGGCACACCCCGCATAAGGCCAGCACAACGCGGGCTGGCCCGCCCCGCCCCGCATACTTTATGCGGACTGAAAACACTGGCCCGCCCCACATACTCCTTGGCCCGCGGGCCCGCGGGCCAGCACGCTTTTTTTTTTAATTTTTTTTTTAATTTTTATGATAAAACTTTCAATATTTAAAAATTGGGAAACTTTAAGAAGTTCACAAAATTAAGTAAAGACTTTGGAGAATTAGATGATAAATTGATAATTCAACATTTTCATTATATTCATACTATGACATACACAATGTATTCTTTAAATTTTAGCACATTAAAAATTACATAATACTTGTCTTTTCCAGTTATACAAGAATTTGAAACGTTAATGCAAGATTCCATAAAAGAAGTAATTAATATACACAAATACAAGTTTTTTTTTTTTTAATTTTATGCGGGCTTGCGGGCCGGCTGCGCGGGCCGCAGGCCTATGCAAGCCGAGCCTGCACGGGCCTACGAGCTCACTACCTTGGCCCGCCCCACATTTTTTCTGTGGGCCTACGGGCCGGGACCATGGGCCAGGCCCTAATTGCCATCCATAAATAAAAGCAACAAGCATGAAAGTCTAGACTACTTGGTCATACAGAGGCTTTCATACCATGCAATGACTCACGATCCAAAATAATCTCAAATGCCTAAGCTATTAGGTCACATGAATATTTGTATGTTGCATCTAACACTACATATAGCAGTTAACTGAAAAAAAGGCCAGAAGAAAAAAAAGAACCCAAACCTGAAGATTAGGTTCCTCCATTGAAAGCCGACCGGTTGCAGTAGATGTCTGGCACCAATGACCATGTATTGTATACTTTTGTGTGCTTACAGATAGCCTAGCCAGAGAACAAATTGATCCTAACGTAGAGTTCAACAGCTTTGCCATTGTTCGATGTTCTTTAATGACTGGAACAATGGGATGTTCATGCCTGAAAAAAATATGAAATTTCCTAGAACACAGTTTCTTTATAAAGTCTTAGATATGTTGCGTTTTATGTTAATTAGGGACATATAGCATCTATTGTTTATTAGGAAAAAATAGACATTATTTGGTATTGGTAGATATTATTGATATTGCTTATTACAATATCTTCTATTTACCATATTTATGTTTAGTTGCCATATCTACTTGTATCACTTGTTATTATAAATACATTCACTCTATGTGTATTTCAGACACAAAGGAGATTAATCCTATACAGTTTTTTTCAATATTTAACAATGGGATTTTCATGCCTGAAAAAAAAAAATGAAATTTCCTAGAACATAATTTCTTTATAAAGTATATGTGAAATTCTAAGGATTCCATTGTTCGATGTTTGTTTAATGACTGGAACAATAGGATCTTCATGCCTGAAAAAAAATGAAATTTACTAGAACATATCTTGCCTATAAAGAATATGAGAAATTCAAAGGAAGAGAGAAATATTGCACTGAAACACATTTCTGAAGCAGCATGAGTGCTTTATTTATACTGAGAAAAAAGAATCAATTCAATAAATAGAGAAATTTATCTTCTAATAACAAAGATGTGATGTAGGAACAAATAAAAATATTCATAATAATACATATATAATCTAGATATTCCTAATTATATAAGATAAAGTCCATATTTTATGTTTATAATTATAACATTCTCCCTCAAATTGGAGCATATAGGACATATGTCAACCAACTATCTACTGATGATGTCTCCAGACTCTAATTTTTGTTTCCTGGAATGACAATTCAACTCAATATGTTTGGTTCTCACGAAAGCCAGGATTGAAGGCAATGTGCAATGCTACCTAATTGTGACATAGAAGATGCATTTGGAAACTTTCTTCAAATTTAAGCTTGTGGAGGAGTTGTTTTAGCCATATGTTTGCTTCTATACTTGACCTTGCCACAACATTTTGTCTCTTGATTTTCCATGAAATGATACTGAATTACCTCCAAAAAGAACACAATAATGCAGTGGATCGTCTATCACTTAAAGACTTAGCCCAATCAACAATAGAATACCCAACAATTTGAGTATTTCCCTAATCTTCATATTCTTGATATACTTTTGGAGCTATACAATTGCATCACAATAGTCTTGGATAGGAGCATTTAAAAATTAACTTACTACATTCCCTACAAAAGCAATCTCAGGACAAGTCACAATCAGGTAATTTATGATTTTGTGAGCCCTTCTTGATCCAACCATAATCTCAATTTTAACTACCTCGGATACAACAGTAAAAAACTTTGTACAAAATTATGCCCAACACCTCAAAGGGAAACTAAATATAGACTTTCTCATAAAGTCTCTCCCAAAACAATTAACCGCATAACAATTTTTTATTTTTAAATTTCCTTTTATAATACACATTCTACTCTCTCATTATTTCCCTGGCTAACATTACCCTATGCTGCATGAACAACCTAGACCCCAAGGTTGAATTCTAGAAATTTATCTTTAATGGTAGAAACATCTTCCTACATGGCCACTTCGAACCCACCTTCTTGCCATTACACCAACACTTCTTGTAGTGGCTCGATAGTCCACACAAAATCTCCAATTCCCATCTTTTTTCTTGACCAAAAGAACTGAGCTGGAATAGGACTATTACTAGGTCTGACAATCCTTGATTTCAAAATTTCACCCACTTGTTTTTGAATTTAGTTTTTGACATGTAAGGCTATCTATAGGGTCTCACATTTATTGTATCCACTCCCAATTTGATTGCAATTTTACAATCCACATCTCTACAAGGTGGCAATCTTTAAGATTCCCTAGAAACTCTCTCAAAACCAAATCCAATTTTTCTTGGTTCTTACTTATAGTATTTTCTGCTCATCCCTGTTGTCTGTCAAGCAACTCCTACACCCCATATTATTGAAACAACTTCTATTTTTGTTTATTTCACTAAATTTTTGGCCAAAGTTGGATCATCTTTTATCTAGACCGTCTAACTTTGTGTGCCGAGAATCATTGTTAAAGTCTTCCAATTCACCTTAACATCTCTAATGAGGCCAACAACGCTACCACTAAAATCAAATCCACTCCAAAATCAATCAAGAAAAGAGCCTCCTTAGCAGTATGCTTTTCCTGTGTCCATCTCCTTATCTTACATTGTATGATGGAGTTGATTCAACATGCAAGCCAAGGAGAGGCATTAGCTCTAATGAGATAAAATTAGGACTTGCCCCACTCTCTATAAAGATCAACCCAAATCTTCCCATCAGTCTTCCTTTGCAGTTTCATAGTATTAGATTGTGTTAAACCTCATGCTGAGAGAATAGACAAATCCATGTGTTGACATTCTTGATCAAGGTATTCTTCAACTCCCTTCTCCAAGACTCCTCATTCTCCATCTGTCTCATATCCTTCCTTCTCCAGATCCCTCACCTTCAGCTAAGATAAGGACCATGGGAAGAGTTGAGAGTGGAGTCGACAAGTGTGTTTTAGTTAAGCGGATGTAAATTGCATGGGTCAAACATTATGTGTTTTACATAGGGCAATGTGTGTAAAATACACAGAGCAGGTAGTAAGTGCATTTACATTGGCTGGATGAGTATAGGTTTAGTAGTCGACATTGTGCTATGCGCTAAGTTGTTAAGCTGCATTCTTGAGGAGTTATGTGAAGGCGTTTCGCTGATGCGTGTGGCTGGTAGTGGAGTGGTGAGCCAGAAACAAGTGGACAAGTGTTCGTGAGAGAGGCAAGGAGCTTAATAAGTGTGCTAGAAATTGTTAAGAGGTACTTATAAAACACTTCTATCCACAAATCCTTTTGTAGGTAGAGGTTAAAAATAAAAGATAATGGAGATTTAAGTGCAATACGAATCTACAAGAGTGGAGTTTGATTTGAAAACCTAGGAGTGGCACATTGCTAGATTCTTGTATTTATAATCTTAAAGTCACTACAAACAGAACAACACATAGGAAACGGAAAGTTCTCCATACCTCAATGCATCCAAACAATGTTTGCCAGTACTCGGATGTTGTTTTCCCTTATTTTGCACATTAGGTATGGGCAGCTTCAAGTGTTCATACAGCACTTTTGCTATATCTGCTGGCATATTTAATGAAAATGTTATGCCGGCCAGCTTATAAGCTTCCTTCTCAAGATGCTTTAGCCTGTTAACCAACAATTTACGAGCCTGGATGCATCTCTCCAAATCAACACCAATTCCCCAAAGCTCCATGTCAGCAAGAACATTCACCTAAAATATTCAGCCATTAACATGTTAAGATCACACTTTAGCTTAGGTATAAAAGCAAAGGATCCCTTATCAACTTAATCACTCTCTCCCCTGAGCACAGAGGTTCAATTGGTTCAATGTATTCTGATTCCAATATACCCATTTAAATTAATTGTGCATATAAATTATAAAGTGCATTGTTACAGCAATAACAATCTTCCTCCATTTGTCTTGAATCCTTTTCCCTAAACTGATCAATTTCTCGTCCATCTTGCTTCATATTTTCAGCACCGATTTAAGTTATAATTGAAAGTACAATATCTAAAGCTTTCTAATTTTTTAAACAATTTTCATGTGTTAAAAATCATAAAAACTCTCAGAAAATGAACTTTTGACCTAACTCAATCACACAAATTGGCTTGTAAAATGAAGTTTACTTCTACTTGTATACTATAATTTTCTTATATCTCTATTTCATGGGAGATCTCTAACACACTCCCTCCCATTGAAAACTGAACATCTCTAGTATGGCTCTAGATTTTGTAGTTGGTCAAATTATGACCTGATAATGAGTGACATGATAGGCCCCACAAACCATGCTAGGATAGGCTCTTATTTACATCTTAGAAAGTGAGATTTATGTCTAACTTAACCTTACAAAACTGACTTTTAAATAGAGGTTTGCACCCATAATTTCGTCATATCTCTAGTTCATGTGAAATCTTCAATAAAAACAAAATCCAACAACCATGTGTAAAGGGAAAGTTTAGTTAAGGTGTATCCATCACATTGATGAGAGCACTCTACATAAATCTAGAATTGTTGAATATTAGATTACCATTTTATTTTTATAGGGGTATATTGCTCATACGCTATAACACATAAAAATATGCAATTAAACAAAATTTGGGGTAAATTACTGTTCCCATAAATTCTTACCAATGGGATTTCTATTCTCATAAGCACTTCAGCAAGATTTTCAGAAATAAGTAATTTCCAAAGAACAGAACATAATGCCCGTGTTTGAGCAACCCGATGACAGCAACCATCATGAGCAGCCCTTCTCATCTGATTCCTCCACCTACCACTCTGATTGGCCACTGCAGCTTCCTCAGAGGATAACCTCTTCTTAACCTCCTATATTATCAACCACAATTGTTGAATCTAGTAAGATACTGTTATATCATCAAAAATTGATTCCAAACAAGTGAACATGTATGTATATTCATGGATGCAGTACAAGCATGTACATTACCTTATCGAGGTCTGGAGTATAGCTACTCTCTTCATCAGGCCAAAGAATCCAAGCCACAATACATAGATCAATTGCATCCTGAACATGAATAGAGGGAAATAACACATATGAATTGTCTATAACTTCAAGGTACACACTTGTTCCGGGTGTGTCCAAACATCTGAATCTCTGAACCGGAAATGCAGGACTTTTCAGCACCTGAATCTGAATCTTTGAATTCCAGGTGTACTTTCTGACATTTCTTTTCCCTATTATTTTACTAATTCTGCTCCACCTATGTCTAGCAATCTCTAAATCTTGGTTACACTTAGAAGATGAAACTTTTTGTTTATCACTACATGTACTCATGGATAAACAGTCATCTTTTGCTTTGTCAGAAAACAGAATATCTCTGGGAAGATTAACGTAATACACAGGAGAGTTTTCCCAACAAACAGCTATGCCACGTATCTCAAAGGGGGCAGCAGAGTGCAATTCCAAACGCTTAATGTAATGGATATCAAAGTAGAACTCTGGCACAGTGTCCCATATATCCAAAAATGAATCAAGCCCACCTGGACAACTCACTGCATTAATGGGACCTTTCTTACTTGAACAACCAGAATTACCACTAGCCAAATTTCCATTCTTATGTTGTTCCTCTGTGCAATGAGCATGGCAGCCATCCTTTACACAAGATATATCCTTTGGTTTCTGAAATGGAGCAGAGAAGTGGGACATGTCTGGATTTTTAGCAAGGTCAAAATTCCCATTCTTCTCATCCATTGTAGGTCCTGCAACTGGAAAAGTGGACAAGCTACATAGCACCCTGTTGCTTGATTTTTCTTCCACAGGAGCCAGAGCACCACTAACAGATAATTTAATTAATTCTTTTCTTTCTTTATCTGAAGTAAACTTAATAGAATTAACAATGTGATTTGCATCAACAAAATTATGACTAGTGTCAGTTGTGTCACTTCCAGAGGTACTACCAGCTTCTTGCCGGATAGAATCATGAGGAGCAGTAGATAATATTCGAGGAGCAAACTGTGGGACACTGAACCCAAGAGACTTAAAAGCTGAAAAAGCAGCATTACTAGCCTCCTCAGCTTTTTCAAGAACAATCTTGCGTGCACCATTCTTTATCTTTTTTGCTAACCCAAATTGTAAGCTCCTTTGGGCAGAACCTTTCAAAGAAACAAAATCAACTCAGAATACATGGAAAACATAAGGCCGCTTCACTCACACAATCCCAAGTTAAAAAGCTAATGTAATGAATTTAAAAGTACAGTACATTGATAACGGGCTTTTCTCTATGAAAAATGTTAATCTAGTTACCTTAGTTCCATATTTACATTTTATTATATATAGTTTCTAGGAATATTCAATGTTATCTCAACCTAGACCAAAATATTAAATTTAAACCAATGTAACAGAATTGAGACAACTTAATCCATAGATCACCTTCTGTGGCCCACGAAGAAGATTCAAAAAGTGCCTTTACTATCTCTGGAATGGATGCTTCAGCAATTGCAAGAGGTGTACGTAAACCTGCTTTATAGAGTGATCTGGCTCGGGAACCCTGCAAATTAAACAGCACATAAGATAACTAGTACAAGCCAATAACAATAGAACATATACCAAGGAGCATGTCAAGCAATCATAGAACTTGAGTGTGCTTAGCACTTACTTTCACGTAGGGAATGGTGGTAAGTTCTACAATCTCTGCTCTAACTCCAAAAGATACACGATTTTGAAACTTAGCAACTAAGCCTTCAAGATCTTGCCAACCAAGTCTCTCACAAAACACAGCAACCATAGATGCAAACCTACCAGCATTCTCTTGCAAGGATTGAACCATTCCCCTGGCAACTTTGAATGCTTCACAAACTTCACCCACAGGAGTTTCCTTCATAAAATAACATTTACATAAGAAATAAAATAAGTTCTAATGAAATTCCAGAGATAATCAACATCCTTTTCTAACGAACACCTCATGTAACTAACTCAGTAGTATTCTATCTTAACTAATTTCTCTTTCTTTATATCCTAATAGACATGGTTATCAAAATCTTCTGATTCAAATCTTAAGATTTGACACATTTTGGATATCTACCGATTGATATCTAAAATGAATCTTAAATGGACACATATACTATATTATGATGCATGAATGAACTTCATATGATTTTACTTTTTCACAAATGTTAAGAAAAAGGGAATATCATTTTTAACAAATATAACGATAGGAGAATCAATATTTTATCCATTTTTCCAATCGATGTGAGCTTTTTCAAGACTTTTAACATGTCAAAGATGAAAACTATTGTTGAAGAGTTGCCTTAAATTTGGTCAGCCCTAGTCCTAAATCACCTTAGTTTCAGCCTCCTGGGGTTTACCTCTATTACAACATCAAGAGTAGACTTAAAAAATAAAGAACTATTTTATTGATATCAATCACACCAATTACATTCTCATCATCTATATGTGCAATAACCAAAACCTCTAAAAAATGTAAATATAAATATGTTGAAATAAATGGAAAGATTTTGAAGACATTTTTTCTTAATTACTATGGAGATATTGAGAATATTTTTTCTCCTAATAATCTACTATTTACAAAATGTAGCAATTTAGGTGCACATAGACTAATATTGCTACAATAGAATATATGTAAGTAGGATGCAAACCTTACTTTACAAACCAATTATGTAAGTTAAGTCCAAACCAAATTCTCATATGGTATCAAAGTATATCCAAGATCTCTGGTTGTGTCACCTACATATGTCCCAGTCCAAGCTAGAGTAATGGGCATGAGGGAGAGTGTTGGAAAAGTCATCTTACGTGCAATCACCCTTGGAGGTGCCTTAATTGCAATATCATGGGTGGTGGTTAAGATTCACATTGACTAGTTATATGGCTTAAAAAGGCGGGGTGCATACTTATTAGGAACCAAGAATTGAAAGGAAAAAGAATGATTTTTAACTAATAGGATGAAAACAACATGACTAGGAGAGAAACCTCTCCTCTAAACGTCTCCCCTTCCCAAAGGATTTATCCCTTCTCAAAGAGCCATTGCTCAATTTACAATGACAAATTTGAATCTGTTAGATCCCTTCACAAGACAAAACACCAGAAAAATTGGAAATGCAGTTTCCCACTGCTGTATTAGTTCTTACAAAAGTTGCAAACACCCACATACAAAGGAGAGAATACCTTCTGTTCCACAAGGCTTACCTTGTTCAAACTACCTTTTTTCCTAACCACCAAACCTTCTCCACAACAGAATAAAGGGGCTTTCATTTAGAAAGCCTTAGCCCACAACCCCAACAGCTGTCAAAACGGCAAACAACTAACCAACAACTAACTTAATTTTTACATTTCTTTCTATAGTAGACTTTGTATGTCCTATCCTTATTCTCCTTCCAATCATTATCTCAACCAGCTGGAACAACCTTGTCATCGAGGAAACTTTTTAATCTCCTTCATGTCAGGCAAACTGTCTTTTACAATATTCAAAACTCTTCAGGTAAATTGGAAATGTCGTTTCCCACTAATGTATTAATTTTTACAAAACTCTCAAACACCCACATACAAAGTAGAGAATACCTCCTCTTCCATAAGGCTTACCTTGTTCAAACTATCTTTTTTCCCAACCTCCAAACCCTCTCTCCACAACGGAATAAAAAGGCTTTCCTTTAGAAAGCCTTAGCCCACTACCCCAACAGCGGTCAAAACAGCAAAACAACTAGCCAACAACTAACTTAATTTGTACATTTCTTTCAGTAGTAGACTGTTCATCTCCACTCTTTATTCTCCTTTCTATTAGAATCCCTCCTATCCTCCTTCCCCTGTTTATATCTAACTAACTAACTTACCAATTTATATTTTAAATTAAATATCTTAATAAACTTCCTATCTCCTTATATCCCAACAAAACCTCACCTTGCAATCTAGTTTTGTAGTACTAAATTAGATCCAAACCAAAATTCAAAGAACTTTAAACAAGTTTCCTTCATTGTTGATAGATTAGAGTGTCTTAGCAATTATAGTAGTATATGAGACAAGTTGTGGTATTGCAATGTACATGTTCTGTTAAATGTGCAAAAATGGTCGTTCAACCCAATGCCACAAGCCAATGTGTGAAAAGTGGGGTAGGGTGGCCAACCCAAATTCCTTGTGGGCTGGCTACACATTTGTTGGGCCATCTAAACCTATCCAACTTTTTATAAAAATCGAAAAGCAGCCATGGCAGATTTAATGGCCCTTGAAGAGAATATGTTGGGATTGAACAGACAGATAATTAGAAACTTAGTACATTTATATTATGCATTTATCTCCTTTGTTCACTAATAATATTAATTTTGAAAAATAGTTAAGAATAGAAATATTAGAGTCCACACAATAGAGAAAAGCACCTGAACTAGAAGTGACAAAATGAGTGAAACATAGAATCTTCTACAAATACGAAGAGTTTGATCATCATAGTTGGTTGTTGCATTGGAAATCCCGAGTTGGTTTCTCTGCTGATTGTGTAATGACCTTGTATTATGTCTTGACTTGTTTGGAGCGCGTAGTGGTGCACCATGCGCCATATGCATCAAGAATGGTTCTGTCACACCTACTCGATTGCCAACTGACTGCAAGCATATAAATACTAATAAGACTTACGTATGCAGCCTGAGATAGGTGATAGTAAACATTTGATGAACTCCAAGCAAGTCTAATAACATCTTTCACCAATATAAAATAAAAATAAAAAACACAGAAAGGAAATTCTTCTTAATGAAAACCAACCTGGTCAAGAGGAGACAATCTCACAAAATGCTCATAGAACAATTCCCAGTCTGGCTCAACATCAACATTGATTGGTGTCACTAAGTAAACTAAATGCAGGTCAGACGCAAGGACAAATCCTTCCCTTGCCCTTGAGAGATCCGCTAACACAATCTGAGAAATCAAGAAAGTATAGGTTAATGCCAATAACAGCATGACTATACTACCTCAAGTTACCAATAGACAAAATTATACAGGAAAACTGAACATCGTCCTTTTAGGATAATTGTACAAAAGGAATTACACATTGGTATATATATTGGTTCTAACCTAGTTTAACAAGCAAATGATCCTACCATCATCTTCACAAAAAATAAAATCAGAAACAAAAATAAACAGGAATGCAAATATCATCCTAAAAATGAGAAAAATGAATCGGTGATAATTGCACAGGAACACGTGTCTATAAGTTTTAAGTTTTAACCTGTTATCTAAAAGGAAATGATTACATAATAAAAAATGAAATAAAAAATCTTCGGCAGACATTCTTTGGATTCAAGCTTTTCTAAAAGAACTTTCTATTTCTTCCACTACTCCTATCATGCTCTATGACAATCAAAGCACTGTTGCCATAGCACAAAATCCAGTTTTTCACTCTAGAATGAAACATATGGAGATTGATGTCTATTGTGTTTGTGATCAAGTGTTATCAAAACAACTTGAAGTTTATCATATTCTTAGCTTAGATCAGTGGGCTGATGCTCTCACCAAGCCAAAGAACATCTTGGACACAAACTCAATGTAAAGGATTTTGTTTGTAAAAGTCTCTCACCTACAGTTTGAGGGAGGGTGATAGCAATATTGATGTGAAAACATCAATTTTCCTGCTTCCTTTTGAGATTGTCTGTGGCAGAAAACCTCCTAAAGAAATTTTATTTTTGCCTTGAGAAGTGAGAGTTAAAGCAGTAAAAAAGGAGTTGATGGACATAAATAAAGCTCTCCAACAATTGAAGCAACAATTGTTAGGACTGGGAAAGAGGGCTTAGATATTGAAAGTAGACCCAAGATTTGGAGTGTATGAGAGAAAAAAGGGTGTGAACAGACATGGTAGTGAGGTAGAAAAGGGTGTAACAGAATTAGTTAAGGAGTGATGGTAGTGGGAAAATGTAAGGGGAGGAGAGTGAGGAGCAAGATTACAAGATACTGTGAAATTCTATTATGGCCAGGAGGTGCTAACCTCTCTTGAAGTACTTGATGTACAGTAATAGGAATCATCACCTTTTATATTTTTTTATTTATTTTGGAAATAATACACATATCATCTCATTTTCCCTATTTATTCGTCTTCTATATTTTGGGTCTCAAACACATCATGTACAAGCAATTAACATGTCATGTATCCAATCATCACACTCACATGTCTAATATTTCTAACAAAACAAACAAGAAAAGCTTCACTATAATAAACCCAAAATGGATCAATGGGAAAAAGAGCAATGGCACTAAATAAAATTAGAGGAACACTTACAAGTGATTCTTCTGGACAAAGAGAACTTCCGAAAGATGCTCGTCCAAGAGGTGTGGTATTATAGAGTTTAGTGTCTTCATTCCATTCAAGAAATTTTCTTTGGCACAACCATCGAAGAGATTCTTGTGCAGATTTTACTACATCTTGAAATGATTTTGTAGAATTCAAAAGTGTACATCTAACATAACGGTTAATATCGCTAGCGGTTTGAACAATTCCTCCAGCCACTACTTCTAAGATTGCATGTGTCATTCCATTCATGTCTTCTGACAAACACGAATGTAAAGGAGGACAGCTTTTATTAAGAAGTGCTGTAACTTTTTTCACTTCTTCTGGTTTACAGATAAGTATCTGTACAAGTAACAAACTGAATCAACTCAGAACTAATTAATTAGAACCCACCAAAATAAAGTATGACACCAAATAACAAGGAAAGGTAGGTAAAGAGAAAAAAGAAACATATGTTGAGTAACCAAAAGAAAATTCAAAACAAAAATTGACAAAAAATAAAGTGTAGCATTGACATCAGCTTAACATCATGAAAATGCCACATTGACATTACTATGTTATAGTTGAAAGCATAATAAAAAAAGCCATACACTTTCTCCTTTTGTATCAATTCCAGTTCGACCAGCACGACCAGCCATCTGTTTGTACCTCGTCCCATCTAGAAAATCACAACCAATTCTAGGTTGGCGGAAAATCACTCTCCTAGCTGGCAGATTTACCCCAGCAGCTAAGGTTGATGTGGCAGTTAAAACACGTATAAGACCCTTCCGATAACAAGTTTCAACAATCTCTCTCTCCTCAACCTATGCAACAGCAAAAAATAACAGGTTACATAAACATAACATGTTCATCATCTACATAAATAGAATCAAAAAGGAGGTGTTAATTATTAAGCTAGTCGAATTTAAGTCTAACAATCTCACAAAACTAACTCATAACATAAGGTTTACACCTCACTTATATATTATAATTTGACCTTATTCGTAATCGATGTGAGAATTTAGTAATAAAGTGACAGTGGAAGCCATGAAGCTAAAGGAAAAAAAAAGAATGGAAGGTTACCGTAAGGCCAGCATGATGAAATGCAACACCAGAAGGAAGAGTTTCCTCCAATATGGGGTCCAACCCACCAGGACACTTTCTCAGGGCATTAATAGCAGAAGTAATATCAGCAAACTCACAATCATTAACATCAACGGTAAATCTTTTCAGGAACTTTGCAATGTGCCTTGCAGTTGATTCACAACCCTTCCGGCTAGAGCAAAATATTAACACTGATTGTCCCTCTTGAACAACCTGAAAAGAATATTTAATTGTTCATAACTATAAAGTTTTCAGTATTACAAGGTATAGACATTGCAGCTAAGACTCTAGACCACCTACCTCATTACATAGTTCAACAACATGATCTGGATCTTTACCTCCAAGGTCAGCCACTTTTGAGATTGTTCTAGAAAGTTCCATATTTTTGCTGTAAATGGAGTTACCAACTTTTACATATTCTTCCAGTGGAACGGGCCGGAACTCTGTCTGGTATAGTGCTGCCTTGATGAAAATTTGAGACAAATGTATAGCATAACATCAGAAAAACTAGGATTTATACAAATAATATGGTCAAGTATGCAGCGATCAATAGTCATCAATTTGAATATAAAAGTCTAAGTTAATAAAAAGAAAATCAGCCGATCTTCCATTACCAAGCATCCAAAATTTTGTTTACCCCAATGAACTTTGTATTTCCTGTTTTAGCGGGTGATCTTGGACCCCGATTTTAGAATGCCATGGGTGGTTTCAGGAAATCAAAGATATCACCACCAATAAGAGAAGGGAAACCAGACATGCTACAATCTTAGGCCCCAGTAATGACATGTTTTAAGACATGATTTTGACTAGCTTGACGTGATTTTAGTTCTCATCGAACATTTTGGGAGTGTTAACAGTAATTCCTTTGAATTTTAGCCTCTATATCTTATGAGAAATTAAATAAAAAAAATTACCTATCTTGGTTTGCTTTGGTTGAACTTTGAATCTCTCGCCAATGTTTTCATGATCACTTAGAAGATGGAAGTAAAATACCACCAAAACAAGTTCAACAGTTGAACTGTACTAGACTAGCTTCGTCTTTTGCAGTTTGTGTTGTGAATCAGTTTATGCAGAATCCTCATATCAATCATTGAAGCTGTGTTCTTTTGGGTGGATGTACTATTCACAAGGAATGGGAAGAGATGATTAGGAGATGATTTAGCGTGTTCTTTTTTTCTATTAAAAGTTTTTTTTAATATATCACATCAGTTAATTCAGTTACAAACTTTCACAAACTTCACTCTCTAATCCACTCTAGAATCACCTCTGAATCACTTAAAAGAAACAACACCAATTTCACCCTCTAATCATTTCGATCTCTTTCTCTCCCTCTCCCTCTCCCTCTAATCCTTCCTCTCAAAAGAACACAGCCTGAATGTTGTCATTCAGATCTAATGTGTTTTGAAAAGGCTCCAACACAAGGTCTACTTTATGAAGATAAAGGGAACACCCAAATCTCTGGATATTGTGAAATTGATTAGGCAGGTTCTCCTATGAACAGATGCTCTACTACAAGATATCGTATTTTCATTAGAGAAAATATTATGCATGGAAAAGCAAGAAACAAAATGTAATTGTTTGATCAACAACTAAACTGAGTATACGGCAATACCATCTCTCACTTGTGAGCTTATATGGGTAAAATAGTTCCTCTAAGAATTATATTTTTGTGAGACTCAACAAATGAAGATATGATAACCAAGTTGCTATCCACATTGTTTGATTCGCATCACCTTTGAGCCACGACCTTGCACTTCAAACAATGGTAACTTTTTCCCTAAACTTTGTGCTTTTCCTTTAAATTGTATATGGACTGTCTCAATTTATAATACACTTTTGGCTTCAAAATTATTGTAGGGTTTGAAACCCTTCTTTCCTCAATCATTCAAGCAAAAAATACTACACTTGTTTGCAATTTGTAATCTGACCTAATGATCAACTATCTGCTAGCCACCATCTGTTTCCCCAGCCAACCCCATTGCAAGTAGTTCTTTGTTCTTCCTTGGGTCTTTGTTCACTCATCAAAGCTCAATCTCTATTTGGACCTAGTGCCTTGCAATTGTCTTTAGTGCATGTGCTTTCTGTTCTTTTCACTTCCTTCACACTTTACACATCTATTCTCTCTTTTGTTTTTGCGTTTTGTTCTTTCTTTGTCCTTCACTTATCAAAGGTCTATTTCTCTTCCATCCATGATTCAGTCACAAATTCCAAATTTTTATTTGTAGTTTTCCTTTTTTTCTACGAATTTGACCACTATCTTTCATTTAGACTTCATTCTCATAATCTTATTTCTCCTAGATTGATGGTAATTGTTGTAGGGTATGACTTATTTATTATGATTTCTTTAATTTTGGCCTTATTAGTTTGTATTTTTGACTATTCATTTACTTTATATTATAATAATAAGGATTAAATGTGGTCTTAGTCCCAACTTGGACGCGAAATTGAAATTCGTCCCTATTTCAAACTTTGATACATTTTGGTCCTTAAATTTTAAAAATGAATGAATATATATCATTTTAATCTAATGAAATTAATTTTTTTGGACTTGTTAAACGGCATTACAGACTAGCATTTGAGCCAAAATGTGTCAAACATTTTAAACAACTCAAACACCAACCTGAAATGTGTTTAACACATTAAAAAAAGTTTAACATAATTGGATTAAAAAAACTATATTCATTCATTTTTAAAGTTTAGGAACCAAAATGTATCTAAATTTTAGACATAGATGAATTCCAATTTCGCGATATTTAACCCTTATAATAATATATTTGAAATAATGGTCATCCTGCTATTTGCTATCCCACTAGTGTTTCCAGACTAGACTACGATCCAGGAGACTACTATTCAGGATTGATCATTATGTGATTTCTGAGTTTATCACTTTCCTATATCTTCTTAAATTTTATCCATAATCTATAATCCTAAATAAATGTCTAAAGTCATCCCACTATATGACATAACCAGTGGGTGGTTGATTTAGGTGCTACATACTTCATTTCTCTCAAATAAGGTCTCAAGCTCAAGTCTAGTGTATATGACAAAACACAAGAGTGTGCTAGCCTCTGAGGGTGTTTCTAACTCAAACAAGATTGCCTCCCTATGGAGCTAGACCAAAAACAATTGGTTTTCTAGTAAATATTACATATCGATGGTTCAATTATATTTGCAAAATCTGATTTTCCTCTATTTCCAGTCAGTGTTCTATTGAATTTTCTGTTTCTTTCTTTCAAACAGATGATGTTCAGAGTACTAAACATGCAACATGTTGATAACAAAACAAAGTTAAGTGGAATTATGTTTTCAAGGGATAAATTCGAATTCATGTATAGTTATACTGTTCAAGTTTCAACTGATTTCAGTAATTACACTACCAAAAATGACAACAAAACATGACAGTTGAGCAAGAGAAAGAGGATTCCCCATAACAGCTGTGTACATAAGAGAGGATCCTTGTAATTATGCTTACTTGAAGCCAGTCAGCAACTGCTGCAACATTTGGCATTGTTGCACTCATTCCTACAATTTGCAGACCCTGTGCAGGATCAGCCTTGTCACTGCTTCCACCTGAACTTTCTCCATCGCTTGACTTTGGAATACCTTCCCCTGCTGCATAACGAAGCTTTGTCAACATAAGTTCTAGAAGATAACCTCTTCTGGGATCACCAACCTGTTAACAGATGAAGAGAATAATAAACCATGAGAACCATCCAAGTGTACCATTTCCTGTTTAGCTTTCATGATAGTCCAATAGAAAAATACATGTGAAAGCAGCTCATGAGAAATAACTAAAGAGTAATAATTGATGATACCATGTGAAGTTCATCAATTACTATAATTCCCATTTCTGACAGACGACCCTCTTCCAACAATTTATTAATTAGAGAGTTCGCCTTCTCTATTGTGCAGACAGCTACAGAAGTATCTTTAGGAAGTGTTCCACCACCTTGGTTTCCATAATAACTACGAACATGTTTACCAAGTGGCTCTAGGAGACGTTCGAGGTGTTCTGCCTATATGAATCCAAATGACAAAACAAAACACTCAAAATTTAGAAATATTTTAAGCCAAATCCCACAAATTAAACCCACAACACCATAGCAAAAAAATGTAATTTTAAATTTTGACACATTAGCAAGCCAGAAGAGAACCTTTTCTGCACAAATTGATACATATGGAAGAACAAGTAGCGCCATTTTTCCAGTTGTTATCACCCTCCGCAGCATTAAAATTTCAGCAACAAAACTTTTACCAGCACTGCGGCAACAAGAAAAACACATGTCCTCCTCAAATAAAAGACAGAGGGGAAGCACAAAACAGAGGGAAAACATAAAATAACAAAGGAAATAAAAAAAAAATAAAAAATAAAAATAAAAAACATAGGCGGAAGAATCACATGAACTGAAAACAAAAGGGACAACAGGTAGCAGAATTAAAATGAAATAAAGAATTCAGCAATCAATATTAAGAAGAAAATTCATAAAACCATGTATTGATGCAATAAAATTAGAGGTTCAGTACAACAAAATAAATATGAAATAAAATATTATAATGAAGTTGTACAGCAATATGTTAATGCTCATTACCAAAATTGTAACTCCATCATTCACTGTAAATGAAACCCTAGTTGGGGAAAGTGAAATCTATCATGCAAAGGCCCACCTAGTTCGAACAGACAGCCCTAAAACCACCACTCACCCCCCAAATTTACATTCCACCCTACGTAACTCTTTTAATTTTAAATAAATTAATAGGACAAAAGTATAACAAAAGGTTTAAATTAATTACTATTACGTGAGAGAATACCTTGTAGAAGCACAATATACAAGATTTCTTCTCTGTAGGACACCATCCACTCGAAGGCAATCAACCTAAAAAATAAAAATAAAAACAAAATAACCTGCTCAAACTTAAGAATACCAGAAACTTTAAGATTTTGAAAAAAAAAAAAAAAAAACAAGCATTTTAAATAACCTTCTCAGCTATCACTAGTATTATACTGCGTGTAGAACTCCTTTTATAAGACAGTCAATTAACGTCAGTATATAACTTCTTTTATTACAGTTAGCTAGTTACAGCCCTCATAATATTTTGATTTCTGTTAGTAGTTTGTCACAGCTGTCACTGTCAAGTTGTTATAAGTTATAACTGATCCGTTCAGTTAGATGTGCTTGTATAGCATATATAAAACTACTCAGAACAAAAGCTCATAACTTTTACAGATCTAAAAATACTAAATAGAAAGCTTGTTTTCTCTTATGTTTGCTTTCAATACTTTGTCGCTAAGGAGCAATTAGAAGAATTCCAGACCAAAAAAGGATATAATCAAATTCAGGACCACCTCAACCACAGCCACAACTTTTCAAAAGAAGAAATTAAGATAAAGACTAGCAGGAAAAGAAAAAGTAGCGGCAAATATAAGCATTCAATTATATAGATACAACATAGTAAATCAATATAACAAGTTGATGACTTAAGAAACAATCTTGTACCTGCCAATTGTAAAGGTTCGATATTCCTTTCTTCCTATATATGTTGCATATTTCAGGAGGAAGCCAGCTATTTAGGTCAAAATGATCATTAAATGATACACTAGTTGAAGGCGTATTGGCTTCATCAGTTTCATGTGCACTAATTGGTGTCCTGACCTCATTGTGGGGTGAATTAGATGTCATACTAACATTACCATGACAATTTCTTTTTCCTAATTTATTTACTAAAGTCTTCTCTTGTACTTCATTCTTCTCTTCATAAGTATGACTAGTGGTAGGACCTGATCCATACTGTTTACCAGCCATGTAAGTATCATTGCTCTGATCACCAACATGGCCATTTTGCATGGTATTTTCTTCTAAACTGTTGTCCTCAAACGAAAAATCAAAATGTTTTACAGGAAGGCTGGATGCTTCTTTCCCAGAATCTTTTGGGTGCATCCCCACTAACCCGAAAGAAGTGCCTGCTTCCATATTCCAGATTCTGCTTTTACTTTGATCCAATATTTTCCTTGGCTTGCCATCATAATTTTGTAAATTGCACGAGTTATTCATCTCAGGTCCATCTTCCACCACATTACTTTCCCACATAGCCTTAGAAGGATCATTACCCATGGGAACACACAAACTGTCAGCGAGTAAAATTGCCTCATTCCAAAATGCCTCTCCAGGTGAAAATGATGAGCTTCCACGTACTGACTTTGGAGTCTCCTTAACCCTAGCTTTAACAATCAAAGACCCCGGTGTATAGCATTCAGCCATATTCCTAGACATTTTAGGTGTATTACTACACTTTCTAAAGCCTGTCTCAAAGGCAGCAGTGTCACCACAATCAGAAACCTGTCACTCAGAAGCCAAAGCATCAAAACAGATAAGATAAATTGAAATACCAATCTAGCTACAAAAAAATTCAAACAGCTAAGGATTAGAGCTTAACCTTCGAACAAGAGATAGGAACATATCCCATAGTATTATTACCAACAACACCAGACTTGACGTCTTCGTCAATCTTGACATTTAATGATACATTTTCAACACCAAAACCCGGCTCTCTGGCAGTGCACTTACTCTTCTGTGGTAAGCAACTATGTCCCTCTGCCACGGTACCATGACTCTTGTGATCATCCACTTTCATCTCTGAAGGGAAATCCACACTTGGATGCAATTCACTGCAAATAGCATGGTTCAAATGCTAACAGTCAAATACACGCACAAGTAAAACAATACAAAAAGAGAAAGAAAACATCTCAACACCAATCCTCATTGAAAATTTCATTGATACGTACAATTTTTCATAAGTGGAGATAAGTAAACACAGAATACTATTATTTAAGCATCTCATTAACCCCTGTCATTTCTTTCAATCAGCTTCTTCCTATCACATCATATTAACAATCATACCTACACCTCTCTCTCTTCCCTTTCTTTACCCCTACGGGTGTCCACTACATTGATGTGTACACCAATCTTTATTCATTTTTCAAACAGATAGAGTAAACTACCTGCAATACAAAGACAAAAAGCCAGCTGCAAACTGTTTGAGCTCTAAATTCGCAGCACCCTGCCCGAATTCAGTCGCCCCACTAGTTTCAGAATCATCAAACCCTTGAGCCGATAAAACAGTGTGCTTATTAAGTCCATTGGCATGAAAACTACCGATCTCTGATGCCAAATTTCTCTTAACTGTGTTTGGGGCGGTGGCACTGTCACCGTCACCATCCTGCGACGCAATCAAGTAACCGTCCAAAGTGCCTTTGGAACTCGGAGACGCGTCAGCCCCTTGCCTGGCACCTTTCTCGGATCTTCCAACCTTACAAACCGGCGTCGCAGCTTTCCTTTTCTTTGACACGTAAAACTGCACGCGCAAATCCACAAACAAGCGGACGCAAGTGAGAAAAACAAAAAAGAATCACAATTCGTATACCACAATTAAGCAGCGAGATTCAGAAACTGTTAATTTGGTTTTTGTTGTTTTGATTTTGCGAAGCAATGCGAATTTGTTGGGGCGTGCGAGGATAATGCGGAAGAGAACAGCGTCGTCTAGGGCTGGAGAAAGAGATAGAGAAGGACCTGATCGAGGCGCGTGCGATGCGTAGGAGAAGCCATGGAAGAAAATGGAATGGCGCGAGGAACGAGAAGTGTAGGTTCTTCGTATCACGCATACGATACGACGTCGCAGATTGTTTTGAATGCTTAGCGTCGAGCGAGCGCAGAGTTTGAAAAGACGCAACGAACCGGCAAAGAGGTTTGTGTGCTCTTTGGCGTGGCGCCGACTGAAAGCTACAAATTGAAATTGAAACATAAGGGGGAATGTTTGGTTGCGGGAAAATGTTATGTGCTACCTGAACAGGAAAAATTATATGGAATTGAGAAATATTGTTTTTAAAATAAAATATTGTCAAATAAACATTTTTTTATAGAAATTTATTCAAAAGTATAGATTCTTTTTCTCTAATTTTTTTTCATATAAATTTAAATTTAATTATGAAAACATATGAAAAAGGACATGCTAAAATGTTTATATTATTATCATTTTTAATTGTTTTTTATTGGTTTTTAATTTATGAAAGTAAATATAAGTGGGTAGATATGTGAATATTTGTAAAAGTATATGAATAATCGAAAGAATATATATATATATATATATATATATATATATATATATTCAACTAATTTTTTATTTTTAAATATATTATGTCGAAAGTTATTTATATGTTTCTTCGCACTTTCTCTTCTAAGTCTCCCTAGCTATTGCAGTAACTTGCACGATCACCACCTAAGTTAAGTTGTGGTTCATTTAACACAAATGCATGCTATTTGGCTGCCTTTTACGTGATTCTTTTTCGTTTTCACCATTTTTTTTCATGCAGGAAGTGTGTTTCAAACCCCTTTAAGCAACGCGAGAATCCTTTGTTCCCTATTATTGGCGACGAGGCTTGAGGTGCTTAGTTTGAGGTTTGGATATGCACCAAATGTTGAATAGGTTTTTTTTATCTTCATTGGAGTTTGGTATGGCTCGATTTATATGTGATTTTGGTTATGTTTTCCCTTATTTTATTTATCTTGGCCAATAAATTTTAGGGATTTTAGGAACTTTGTTCGAAGAAGTTTTTCTTACCACTTTTTTCTTGATTTTATTGACATATTTGTTTCATTTAAATTTGAAGAATATTTTTAGTATCAAATTTAGTTTTTTGTGAGTTTTAAAATGAATATTTAGATAAGAAATATTGATTATGTTTGATTAATTTTAGTTTAATTAAGATTTATTATAATTTTAGTTAAGCATTGAGCGAACATTAGTTATCGTTTGAGATTTGGTACAAATGATTAAAATTTTCCGATCAAATAGTTTGAAAATATTATTTTTCATAATTGGTTATAACGTGTACATTGAGGTTTATGAATAAATTTGATAAAAATTCAAATGAGACAATTTTGTGTTGTTCTCTAGATGCATACTTGATTGTGATCATGAGTGATCACTTTCATTTTATGTAATTTAGAGACCAATGCAAAATGTTGTTGAAATTTTGACAATTTTATGATGTTTGACTTCTTTGTATACATGTTAGAAAATTATGAAAAATATTTTTTTCGAATGGGTAGGGCCTTACCTTTTGAGGGTTAAAAATTTGATATTTGTGGAGTTTTTTACGAACTTAATATGCATCGAAGTTGGATGAATAAGCGTCACATCGATGAAGAATATGAAAAACGGGTTTCTAAGTTTTTGCAATATGCTAAAGAACACGCAATCTTTGTTAACCGAACATATTTTTATCCTTGTGTTCGTTGTCTTAATCAAATACGTTAGGACTTGGACACAATGCGTGATCAATTATTCATCTCTAGTATAGTGAAGAGTTATACAGTTTGGACTTGGCATAAAGAAGTATTAGACAAGCCACGTTGTCACGAGGAACATATGATGTAAACAAATGGATGAGTGATCATTTAGAAGACATGGTACGTGATGTTGGTGAAGAACATATTGGAAGAGCTCATTTATATGATTCTCTTAATCTAATTCAAAGGATGAGTTGTACCCAAGATACACTAACTTTACACGACTATCAACAACTTTGAAATTGCTCAGTTTAGAAGCAAGGAATGGATGGACTGATAAAAGTTTCATAAAATTATTGGAGTTGTGTAAGGAAATGCTTATAGAAAATAACATGTTACTTATCCGTAATTATGAGGTGAAAGAAAATTTTATGTCCAATGGGTTTGGAATATCAAAATATACATGCATGCCCCAATGATTGTGTATTGTACAGAGACGAGGTTGCTTCACTAAAGGCATGTCTAACATGTGATTTATCGCGATTTAAAAAGAAAATTGATGAAAATAATGGTGATGAAGACAAAGATGGTTCACCTGCTATGATGGTGTGGTACTTGCTTATAATATTTGGGTTCAAACGATTGTTTTCCATTAAAGAATATGTGAAAAACCTTGGCACGTTAATGGAAGAAAGTGTGATAATCTTCTTCAATACCAGTTAATTCTCCACAATGGAAGAAGGTTGATGAAACATTTCCAAAATTTGGTGCAAAGCTAAGAAACTTAAGTAGCAAACATAGTTCGTGGCCTGTTTTGTTGATGATTTACAATCTACCTCCTTTGTTGTGCATGAAGAGAAAATATTTTATGTTGTCTATGATGATATCGGGTCCTAAACAAACTAGAAATGACATTGATGTGTACCAAAAGTCGTTTGTCGAAACCGAAATCGCAACGGGACGACGAACCAAAAATAAAATTTGAAAAAAAAATAAAGTTTGGAGTCGCCACCATAGTTTATTCTGGAAAACTACGAAAAAAACAAAAAAAGTAAGACAAGGTCTGCAAAAAACCAAATTTTGGGTTCGGGAGTAGAGATGGCAAATAAACCCGTCCCCGTGGGTATTGCCCGAACCCGTCCCCGTTTTGATGGGGAATCCCCGCATTGACTGGGTATGGGTATGGGTATGGGGAATCCCCGACTTTTTCAGTTGGGTA
>Ga0214545_1001402_pt1 | contig 44765 bp, 28 predicted proteins | sample CNSS4metaG_FD_160064 | JGI IMG/M metagenome (GOLD analysis project Ga0214545, IMG submission 160064) | Root nodule microbial communities from cowpea collected in UCLA plant growth center, Los Angeles, California, USA - CNSS4 | ecosystem: Host-associated > Plants > Roots > Nodule | place: USA... | reverse complement strand
GTTATTTATGTAATTATATATATATATATATATATATATATATATATATATATATATATATATATATATATATATATATATATATATATATATTTGAAGGATCTACTTAATCTATAAGAATCATAGTAGACATAGAAATATACCATTTTCAGTTTCCTAAGTTCTCTCCTGGATACACGCCCCCTCCATCTGCACTGTGTAACTATTGTACCTTTCTTTAGCCTCTTATAATATATGGCAGCTTTGTGACACCGCCACCGAGCCTACAATTTTTTAGAGAGAAAATTATTGAACACTGATTGCTCTAGAGGATGATCCAAATCATTTAGTACTTGACGAAACCTGAATGATGATGGAAGCTTTAGTCTGCTTCCTAAATCTGAATTCCTTGCGAGCAGCAGTGGCCCTTATGGCTCGTTGCAGTGTAAGTACTGCCACATGAAGTTCTTTATAGGCTTTCCTAGCTTCGTGTCTGCGTATGTTCTTTTGAATTTTCACAGCAGCAGCTTCCCTTCTCAAATGCTCATACTGTTTACATGCAAGTCTTCCTATAGATAATATATCATATATCTTAAGAATAACATCTAGTAATGAGGTCTCCTACAGATCTAAGATATCTGTGCTAGTTAGTGACGTCACGCTATGAACATGGCTGCATTTATCCTAACAAATTAATGAGGTTATTTCCCTATCGAAACAACTTACCTCTCCACCGAGACTGCACGTATATGGTCTTCTTACGCAGTGCAAGATAATGTCTGCGAGCTTGATGGGTTCGTACACGACGTTGGATAACTTTTGCTGCATTACTAAGTACTTGAGCTCTCCGGGCATCTAATTCAGCCATCTGACCTGCTCTCAAGAATACCTTTGTTTTTCCAATCTACAACATTTGAAGCCAACCAGCGAACATATGAGCAGGGCATAAATATTATACACATATGCACGTTATGACATACTAGACCCAGATAATATTAGAAAGTTAAGTCTGAAAGAGCCGTTAAAAATTAATGCTAAAAATGTACACGGATAATAGTTGTTCCCAGGGCCTAAAAGGGATTTACAGCAGAGGTATGAACAACTCGACAAGAACACGAACAATAATTGTTCTGGTGCAATATAAAAAGTTACCTGATATCCTTTAAGCTCCATCTTTTCCAGAATCTTTTGGCAAGCAGATTTTTCATCACAGCTACTCACAGGTGAAAAACTTGAGTTAGCACCATGCCCAAGTTTGGTACAAAATATTTTAACATTCAAAGCGAAAATTTTCCTCCCAAGCATAGAAGATAAACTAAAAGAATGCATACTTTGCTTCCATGGTCTCTGGGGCAAGGATGCCAAATCTGTTTATAAATTCAAAGAAAGCGCGACGAGTAGGGTAGCCAGCACAACTGATTCTGATTGCCTCCAAAACACCCTATAGGGGTAAGAGTTAGGAACAGCAGATGGGGTAAAGACTTCAAGGAATTACGGATATACTTTTGCATAAACCATATTCTAAAGAATGAATAAAGGAAATACATAAAAGCATACTCACACCACAACGAAGTTGTTGCATAATATTGACATTCTCAAAAATTGCAGGCTTGAGGAGGTTGTTTGGTTTCACACATCTAATGTAATGGGGTTCTGTAGAATTTAATGTGTCCATTAGGCTTTGTAGTTGTAGCTGCACCATTCAGAATTTATTAGCTTCTAGATAATAAGAATGCAGTTCAATTGTAGGTAGTGAAGGGAGCTTGTTCACATATTCATTATTTGAATGATGCCTTAAAAACTAGATTACAATGAAGTCCTAAAGTCTACAATGAAGACATGGAAAGGAATGATACCTTAAAACGAGAACCAATTGAAGAAAATTTGGAAGATTTTGATGTCTCTTCTGGAAGTGGTGGAAAAAGGCCAGATACAAAAGAACATTTGGAAGCACTCAATAAATCTTGATGTTCTGGAACCACATAATCCTTGTTTTTGTCTAAGAATTGGTCAGACTGGTATAGTACCTGCAAATTGACGAGGGTAAATTTGAAAAAACAACAATGTCTCATTCTGGCAGCAGCGAATGCTGAGATTAGTCATTCATACCTCCCCAGCATAATGAGCAATTGTGAAATCCGTTCGAGACAATTTTGGCTTAATAAAGCGCTTGTGATTCTTAAAAGTTTGATAAAGCTTGTTTGCAAATGTTTCATGAGTTGATTTTGGGAACATGCTGAAAGACAAAGGCAGAAGGTAAGGCAAGAATGATGGATATAGGTTATGTTATTTAACAAGGGGCTATAGATTTTAAGAAACTAGAAAGAAAAACTGGATCATGTCTACTTTTACAAACTAAAGGTTAAAAATTAAAATCATCAAGCAAGCCCCAAAAAGGAAAAAGTTTTCAAGAGGAAAAACCAATATTTTACCAAGCTTCATCGAGGAGAGCAATGATTCCCCCAGGTTTCTGCAAAAGCAAAATCAATGTAAAACATTATAACAAGAACAAAAGGCAGGAAAAGCCTAACGAAGGATTGAATTAGGATGTAAAATGGGCCCAAAGTAATATAGCATGATGGAAGACTACTCGGAAATAGAAATTCCTTAATTGTATATTTACTTTCATCAAAATAATATAGATTGTGTAATATACTCCAATAATACATAATAAAGATATCACAGTTCAGTTCAAAAGGAGCAAGAAAGAAACTCGTAAACTAATTTTATTTTCATCACACATTCCTGTTCCCCCTGCTTCTCTTACTTTCTACATGTACGTAGCTATTATGTGAATTTTATCAACCATTTCCAACTTGGATCAATCGAGTATTCATTATTAATATATAGGAAAGGTATTGTCACACTAAATAGACAGTGGGAAGAACCTATATTAGATAGTTAAAAAAGCCGGCATTGAACATATCATCACTAAGCATATAAAAAACACTACCTTTCAGTTTCATTAATGATCCGAATAATTAAATAGAAGGCTTCCAACTAAAATGAGTTAATATACTCAGTCTCTGGAAGAAAGTGGGAAATAAGGATAAAAAGAAAACCTTCTCAATAAGGTCCAAAACATCTTGATTGTCAACAAATTCAATGTAGCTCCAATTGATCTCCTCCTTTGTATATTCTTCTTGTTCCATTTTAAACACGTGCTGAAAGTCATCATCTTAATCATATTAAATACAGAAATAGCAAAGAAACTTGAAGTGCATAATTTGTTCATAGACTTTGCCTGATTGAAATGTTGCTGCAACTTCTCATTTGTGAAATTAATGCAAAATTGCTCGAAACTGCAGAGCATGATAAACTGAAAATAAGTTACAAAAGATTGAAACTTGAGAACAAGTAGAGGTAGTTGCTTTCAATATCTTCAGTAATGCACTCTTGTGAACATACTAATGGATAGATATGTTTATTCTTCGAAACTATATATTACCTGTTAGCTTTAAAGCTTTCAAAACCATAGATATCAAGGACCCCAATCAAAGATTTAGATTTGGGGTCTTGTCCGATTGAATTATTTATCTTGTCCACCAGCCTGTTAGAAAAAACATACATGACCCAGGAATCAAAACCAGAACCCTGCATCCTTATGTTCAGTGTGTCTTACTAATTAGACTCTAAAAAAATTACTGAATCTCCATTTTCAGTATCTTACCAGTCAAATAGCCGAGAATAAATTGTTTTTGCCAATCCATCTCTACTCACTGCTGCACTCTGGGGGTCAAGGCTCCTTTTGATAACTTCTTCAGGGGTGATCATGACACGCTTACATAATGCATCTTCCAAGGCATCAGCATCACACCTGATCCAATATTGACAATCATCTTAAAGAAACTACAAACAGTACAAACACAAGTAATGATATAGCAATGATCATACATGAGAAGCTCAGCAGTTGTTTTTAGGTGGAATTTGGCTTTGTCATCTTTTGGAACCGATGAGTCAACATCTTTTCCTTTGGTGAATTCAATATTACCAATATGAAGAATTGCAGCAACAACTCTGAAAATGGCTTCCTGAGAACAAGGAACAGGACAAATCAGAGAGGTGGAAAAATATCATTCTATATTCTAGCAAGAAAGAAGCTACATTAGCTATTCTTGAAGAAATACCTGATCTTTTTGACTTATTCCAACAATATCCATAGCTCTTCGAGTGGCAAGATATTCACGAGCATCACTTACATCAGCCAGTTCATAGCATTTTGACTGGTTTAGGTAGTGAAATGATTTAGGATTTCCTAATTTGTATTTCTCAATTTCCTGTTAGCAAAATTTCCAATGACTTTACATAATTAAGAGAATCAGTAGTAAGTAGATGATAGACAGAAAGCCACCTCGTGCGGTGCAGCGCAAAGAAGATAAAAGCAATGGTAATTCCTTTCAGGATCATTAATTTGGCAAACCCGAGATCTCTCTAGAAGATATGTTCGGATGGCTGCTCCTGATATTCTTCCACTTTTATCAAATTGGATCTCAACAAATTTACCAAATCGACTGCACCATTAACACTAGGAGAATTTGAAACCAACTCTATGGTAATAGCTTGCACATTCTCAGTATCATGCAGCAGGTTATATTATCAAAAAATAAATTCTTTTCTGGAACAAAAATTTGATTAAGAAAGGCATCATTGTAACTTCCCTTCTTAGAATTATAATGACTTATGGCAATATGACGTGATACTAAAAGTAATGAAATGAGAAAAAAAAAACGGAGGCACAGTTAATCCATAATTTCAGACAAGCAGTACGAAGGGAAGCACAAGGAATCCTTCATGGCCCACATGTCAAAAAAACTGATACAAAAGATAATTTATAAACCAGAAATCATAGAGAATAAAACCCACAAAATTCTTTATTTACCACGCTATAGACTCACCTAGAATTGTTATTCCTAACAGTTTTAGCATTCCCAAATGCTTCCAGAACTGGATTTGACTGCACTCAAATCAATCAATATGGAAGTCTTGAATGAGTTCATATCAGAAGATAAGAAAAAGGAAGGTTATTCGGGAGGGGGAGGGAGCATGAGAATGGGAATTCTGTTAGAGTTAAAAAATTTGAGTGTTATTAATTGAATCATACTTCAAGAACTTGTTGTTCAACTGTTCGTCCTTCGGTACCAGCCCTACCACCTAAGAAAGCAAGGTACTGCATAAGCATTTTTGTAGTTTCAGTTTTACCGGCTCCACTTTCCCCACTGACTAGAATTGAATTGCTTTTTCCTTCATTAATCATCGCCCTGTTATTAAATAAATATATCAATTTAATATTTGCTTCAATTATAGAAAAAAAAAATCAATATAAAAAAATTAAGATTACCTATATGCAACATCAGCAACTGCAAATACATGAGGGCTTAATTCTCCAAATGGTGCTCCCTTGTATTGTTGCATCATGTGCGCACCATAAATATGAGGTAGTCTTTGGAATGGATTTATAGCAATCAGAATATTTCCAGTATAAGTCTGCAAAAACAATAGGTAGCAACTTTTTCACTTATAAACTTCACTGTATCTCATCACATTAAAGGGAAGAAATCCTTACGTATATTTCATTCAATTCATATCTAGCCTTCAAGTTCTGCAGGACTCCAGGCTCATGCAAATAGGACAGTTTAGTCATATCGTCCACTCCACCAGGGGGAGCTTCCATATCCTTAGGATATATTTTTGATAAATTTGCATTAACCTTGAAATAGCCAAAATAGAAGAACAAGTAATAATTCAGTTGTAATCTTTGGCCTAGTAAGTCACGGTAAAATTTGCTGACTATCAGTTAGCAGTAGAAGCATGAGAAAGAGTGAGTTCTTCATCAATGAATGAAGTAAAATGCCTTCAGAAGTCAACAAATAATAATTATTTTTTTACTACAGAGTTCATCAGTAAAAATAAAACAGGAATACAGTAAAGACACTGACAACGATAAATTTATTCAAGACTCCAATGACTTTGATGGTGGATTTTCAACATGAAAACAATGATTAATACAACTTTTGATGGATCACAATGATAATTTGAATACCAAGCTGGGAAGTTCAGTTCAATAATGAAAGAAAGAAGGCTTATTTATGGATCTCGTTACGTTTTAGTTTTTCTTAAGCTATTTTACACATTTTGTGATCTACTTGAAGCTAAGATACAGCTGACTAGCAGTGCTTTCTCTTTTTTAAGTTGATCATCACGTAAGCAGTTTCTACGTGTGTGTAGAGGGGCAGCAAAACTAAAATAAATAACATGGGGACATAATGTAAACTTAATTGTTTGTAGAGGGGCAGCAAACTTTTTTGTTTTCAAAAATTAATATATAGGAAAAAAAATGAGGTCAAACCCTTACCTTAACATTTCACCACCCCTAAATGAAAGGTAAACCATTTAACTATTGTGATACAATAAGACAAAGTCTTATTTATCAAGACAGGATGCCGCTTATCAATGACCCAAATTGGCAATAAACCTACCAATCTTCTTCTCGAAATAGATTGGATATAAAGGCAAAAAACATAAACTATAAAATACGGAACCAAGTAAATGGCAGTCTGACAGTCTACAAACCTTTTTTCCATTGGTAGTTTCAATTTCAGCATCCTTTCCCTTGATTTTTAATACCTGTCCATCAATCCAAGATACCTCTGGGTCTTCAATCCAGACATGAGAACCAACAATAATATTCACGGGAGTCCCCTGCAGGTGGAGATATGGAATAATCTTTTATTACAATTATCTAAGATCTCATTACGGTCTAAATATGTACTATTATATTATCTTGTCCGCAAGAAAAGCTAGCAAGAATTGTACATCCATTTCTCCCATAATGTTTGCCTAGAAAGATCTAAAAATTCCACACGAAACTAAAATATGTATAGTATACCGATAGCACAAGTTTCTTTCTTATAGTTAGTTACACGGGATCAGTAATACTAACAGCCGAATAAAATAAACCAGAATGTTTTAGCGTAACAACCAAGTAGATATCACATTGTAGAAAAGTCAGTCAGCTTAATCAGAGTTAGCTACTAGCTGGAAGACAACATATCATATTTCTTGCCCAATACACCCGTTTCTACACATAGATAGAGAGATATTATATTTTGACATTTTGAATCTCGAAAAAATTGCTTTACAAGAAATCACAATCTACAAGTCTAAGTCAATGCTTTTCAGAAGTAGAAGTCCAACATTTTTTTGGCATAAACAATCACGAGTCACAACCCACAATTCAGGATCTTGAGCTCTATTAATTTGAAACTTGATATGCCAATTAAATCAAAATTTCTTCGACCCATTGCTATCAAAAGAATACAAGTTGAAAAAATTAACCCCTTCTCTAACACATCTGGATAACATGTCCAATCCATCCACTTCACACAGAACAAACCAAGTGAGATTTGTCTGCAACCATTTAATGATTTATCACTTTTTGTTTCATAATTTATCCACTGTTGCCATCATATATCTGAGCATGCTGCCTAAGTAGCCCAACTCCATCGGAATGCAACATCTCCAAATTCTTATTAAAAAATACAACACTAAAAACACCTAAGAAACTATACATAAGTTTTGTCCTACAGATTTAACCAGTAAACTCTCCAATCCTTTTTCCCATACTTATCCAAGATCCTAATGTGCATTAATCATGGGAGAGGATCACTATATAAAACAGGTATGAATTGCACAGAATCACTTGACTTAAAGCTTGATGATCCATAACACATTCTCAAACATCTAGTCCGTAGTTTCATTCCATCACATACGACGACGCGAGTATTCTTTTTTTAAAATATAAAACAAACAGGTGATCCTGTATTTTTAATTTTTACATATAAAACAAACAGGTGATCCTGCATTGATTCTGCATGCGACTATCTAAATAGAAAGAAAAATCCATTAAGTGAAAATGACGAAAATTGAAAATGGCGAGATAAGTGTTTGAATTAGAAGCATACCATTGTCGCGGTTCATAAAGAGAAGGATAAAACTTAGGGATCTGATGCTGCGATTTGAATGAAATGTGTTGAGAAAGTGGGAAAAGATGAAGATGAAAGTGAGAGGAAAGGGAAAATGAAAGGAGAGAGAAGTGGAAGTGAATGTAGGTGAGGATGAGGGTGAGGGTGTGGGTCTGGATCCATGAGAAGACATTCTTCGCAAAGCCCTTCAATTTCGGCACCTTCTTCTTCTTCCCTTTGCTTTCGCGCCAACTCGTGGTTCCTAATCCTTATGTGTTTCGCTCCTCCCTTTTTAACCAATTTTCTTCTCACTCCCTTCCCTTCTCTTTCAAAGCTCAAATACTGTTACTTCCTAACGTAACCATAATCTTCACAATAATATTCAATTTACTTTATACATTTATCCATTTGGTGTGTCCCATTGCATTATTATAACTAATTTTAAAAAAATGCATTAATACATCTAATATGTAAACTTCATCTACAGGCAAAAGAATATTATATATATATTAGAATTAGAAAGAATTAAATAATAATTTTTTATTTCTTATCTAATGTTATAATGAAAAAAGATTATCTGATATTATAAAATTGGGCCTTGTATTAGTTGTTGAACTTGTAATTTTCAGCAACTATGTTTAGTTGAGTGAGTTTTATTCTATGTCAGAATTATTGACAATTCCCACAACTTAAATATTATTTTTGTCTTGAAAAACAAACCATTGAAAACTCACTTACCTAGTTTAGTCCATGTTGGTTCCATGGGATAAGTTGATTAATTAAAAACATTTCTAATGCAGTCTTATTCGTGATCTAGGTTTATAAAAAAATTATTAGCATATACTGTTGAGCAGAAGATTAAAAATTTTAAGAATAAAATAATTGATCACATAATTAAAATATTTTTTAATTATAAAATATTAAAATACAAATAAAAAAAATGTAAAGTGAGATTACTATGAAATATCATCATAAAATCTCTTATTTAACGTGACGTAATAAAAATCCCTTGAAATAAAATAACAACTCATATAACAACCTTAAAGAACTTTACAGAACAACTTTTACAAACATAATTTCTTATTCCCTAATTGAAATGTTAAAATGGATCTTTAAATAGTATTTTGCTATAAATTTGAAGAATAAAATAATTAATTACATAATTAAAACATTTTATAATTATAAACTATTAAAATACAAATATAATTTTGTAAAGTGTGATTACTATAAAATCTCATAAAACTTGTTGCTGGTGTGTGACATTAAAACTCCCTTCAAATAAAATAACAACTCAACAAACCCTCACGATCAAATTTCTTATTCTCTATTAAAAATATTAGAACGGAACTTTATTCAATATCATGCAGAATATTTTGAAGACTTATAACATGTGATTTACATGCACAAACTCAGTTTTAAATATTTTCTTTTGATTTTAATTTTATAAAATTATAAAAAAAATATAGTATTGGGTAGTAACTAACCATGAACCACACCAGCATGTTGCATATATGATGGGTTTGGGTTGTGAATTAACTTTGTCGCAAAATTTCATCTGTCATGGTTCAACCAAAGAACCTTTAAGATAACAAGTGGTGAATCTGTGACCTTGACATTTATGACTAAAGCTTTACACCAGAAAATAAAGCATGCATCATGTTACTACTAGTAATACTGCAGAAACATTAAGACAGTGATTAGATTGTTTGTCTTTAGCACAAGATAAACAAACAACATATCTAAGCAACAAGTGCAGCAAGTTTTTCCCTTTCTTCTTCCTCTACTTAAACATCCACTGCCTAATTCTCCTAACTAAATAAACCACTAAAGGCCAAAGGAAACTTCAGTATTCTCCCAGACTAGTTTAGTTTCCATCAGCTGCAGATTTCAGATAAAGGGTCTCACCACCATCACCAGAGTGGCCACTAGAGCTTCCTCCTCTGCCTTCACCAGAGCTTCCAATATCTTGCTTGCCACTGCCACCAATGCGTACAAAATCAGGGAACCCTCCAGAACCTATGGCTGCATTGCCCCCTACAGTTGTGGCTTCACTTTGCATCATGTGAAAGCCTTGACTTCCACTGGAGCTCATGCCAAGTTGGCTATGCAAGCCCTGCTGCTGCTGTTGAAGGGCTGAGAAGGGTTGTTGTGCGTATAAGAGGGAGGAGCGTGAAGCCATTAGCTGTTGTTGTGACATCTGCTGAGCTTGTTGAGCCTGCATGTAGTGTGCTCCCTGCTGCATCATTCCACTGGGAGGATACTGCAATGATATTCAGAAGAATATGAAGTTAACTCAAGATTATGTATGATATTGGATCATTATAATATTTTGCATGTAAAATGTATCAAACATGTAATCAAATGTTCAGAAAAATAGTTGTGTACCTGACCAGGCATAGGAGGTGGTTGGGGCTGGGAATCAGCTATTGCAGCAAGGTACATCAGATTTCTCTGCAGCCTGGATTGGTTCCTGAAATAAAGACAAGAGGATTGTGATGCTTTAGGACCACAACAAAAGGAGCAGTAAAGGAACCATAAAATCTAATAATTGTTTTGGATTTCTATCACAAGGCAAACATGGAGAACCGTGATTCTTTGAAGAAACTTTTTCATACCCCCACAGTTCCCTAAGAAAAAGGTTGATCTACTTAGAGTATCCTGTGTCCCCTTCCAGTTGTGTTGACAAGAAAACCACGAAATGATGCAATTACCAAAAAAGGACTACAACCTTTCTTCTAATGATTGACCTTGTGGAAATATATATGTACAGAAAGTGACAACTGTTTTGCAACTTCAATTCATAGTAGTATAAAACTATTGGTGTCCAATTTGTTTTAAGTATTGTGGGGTACACTGTATCTTAGAAAAAGCCTGCAAAAAGATAGGTAGTCAATGCACACTCCATTTACATTCAAGATTTCGAACACCCTAGCTTTATCGTCAGACTGATTAGGTAATTTATAACAAGGTCTGTAACTGTGAGTAAAATATCAGATAAGAAACCAGGAGGGTAAAGTCTGCAATTAGTCATTGTTAGCATGAACTATTTAACCCTGCTAATACCCAAATCTAGCCTATCAGAAGTTAGGCTATTACAAATGGAACAAGTGACCAGAAAATTAAGACAGAAATTAACAAAAGGGATTGAGGTAAGAACTTGTTCCAGTTTATATTTCTTACAGTTATTATATGACACCAAACCAGAAGGGCTCCTGTTTGTCAAATAATAAAGATTTCAGAAACAAAATTTTCAAATGAGACCAATTCTTACTCGGCACACTCGCTCAGCTTGCCAGAATTCTGGCTTTCAACAATCTTCAGAATCAGGGACTTGTTCTCATCCAGATACTGCTAGTAAAGAGAGAGAAACTGGTTATTTCAGACATGACAATATCACAACAATGAGGAAAAAATTGCATAATAAATGTGAGGTAGTGGGGGCAAACAAACACAAAGAGTCATCTTTGATCTGTCTTTCCTTTAAACATACTATGATGCATGTTAATCATACTAAACTTCAGAAAATATAAGGTATATTTTCTAAAATGTATTGCAGAAAAATAGTCATGTATACAATATAACATTAATAACTGTAATTTATGTCAACTGAAAGTATCAATGTGAGTATTTCCTGACATGCAATACCCATCCTGTCATTTTTTCTTTAATATCAAACACTTTCTTCAATGGACTATAATTGTTGTGTGCAAGCAAGTAAACAAACCCTTTATTCAACATGAAACAGTTAAACATTGTCTCCCAGAAATCACCATAGAGGTACTAAACCAAAACAGAGAGGCGAAACACATGGCTGTACCATCTAAAAAACTGCAAGGACAACAACAACACATGAGAGAATCTAGCAGCTATTGTTCAACACTACTTTAACCCATGAACGGAGCAAACAACACAGCAAGTATCAAAGTGGGGTGCCACCAGAACAGTGTAAACACTAAAGAACAGTGAAAAAAGAGTAATTAAAAGGAAAGGCATAGTGAAGGGGCCCAAGAATGAGTGGAGTGAAGCTTAATAAATGATAAGAAGAGAGGGAATGAAGCAAAGTGGTGAAGGTGAAGTGACAAAGACGGGGATTACGTTAAGATAGGCTCACAGAGATGTTAGCAGAAAGTGACAAAGAATAAAGAGAAGAGGGCATGATGAGAAACAGAGTAAGCAAGGAGTAGTACTAAAAGTGGCACAGTAAGACCCACAGGCTCAGAGACACAAAAGAAAAGGTTCCCTGAGCAGAGACAGGTGAAGGGAAAGTGGAAAGAAGGTTGAGAAAGATAAAAGAAAAGGAGAAGAAGGAAAAGAGAGGGAGAATGGAAATGGAAGAGTGAAAGGAAAGGAAAGGAAAAGAAAGGACCTGTTGAATGTGATCAGTGGTGACGTTGTTGGGGTAGTAGGCTGCCATGATGGGCTGCATCTGCATCAGGTGCTGCTGCATTTCTCGCACGCTAAGTAACTAAGTCCACTATTTATATACAGATGATGAAATTCAAATCTATTCTCTCTCTTTTTTTCTCTCAAGCACAAGGGAGGAAGGAACTGCAAAGGGAGGAAGGAACTGCACAGAGAAACAAAAGACTGTGTTTTTCTCTGTTCTTCTCTCTCACTTGCAATTACAATTACAATTACATTTACAAGGTTGCTACTACCACACCGAGAAAGATATTATTATTTATTGCAAGAGAGAGAGTTGAGGTTGAGGGAACCTGGTTGATTTGGCTCTTTCTTCTCTGCAACAGGGTCCCTCTCTGGAACTGCGTGTCTTTGCTCTCTCTCTCTTTCAAAAAGTAGCTCACGTGATGAACCAGAGAGAGAAAATAAAAGATGCTGCTGTTCGCAACTAAACAGAGTCAAATACGTCAAAAGTTTCTCAAGACATGGCAAAATTTTGTTTTTCTTTGTTAAGGTTCATTTTAGGAATGCCTGTTTATTTAGTTTGATAAAAATAATGTTAGGAACAAATAATCTTTTTTTTTTTACTTTGTTTATACATAGTTTGATATTTCTTATGAATAAAAGTAGTTAGTTTCAGCAGTGGAACACCTGAACATATTGTTTGCTAATTAGAAATTAAAAACTGTAAGATTCCACTTTTATTTTCCTTTCACCATTTCACAACCAAACGAGAGAGATGATTTGCATTATTTTGGGTTTCTTGTACCTAAATTCCATAGCATCAAATAAATCATACAATAGGGTTGATTTTGGAAAGCGTGAAAGGAAAAATTAATGTAAAAGTGGAAAATAAAATAATTTTGTCGATTGTTGAGATTTTTTAGATCACGGAAAGAAAATGAAAATTATGTTATGCTTAAAAAGTAGTATTTTATAGTTCATGTTGGTTTGGATACTCAACCCTCCAAAAGGAAATGTGTGGAATTTATATAAAATATTTATGAAATATATTGTTTTAGTTAAAATAATTTATAAATTCATCAAATAAATCAATAATTAACTTAATGGTTCTACTACTAAAAAGGTCTCATTGTCTTTTAAGAATTTCATCTACCAAGAAAATGAGATTATAAATGGTTGTGACATCATTCTAAAGGGTGAAAGCTGTAGCAGGAACAGGTGTGATAAAGATAAACTGTGACATTGAGGAGAGTTTAGTAATTTTCTACCCTGTTGACATTCATGATGATTTTGAATTATTTTGGTGAACTTTTCTAACAAAATTATAAAACACTTTTATGCATAAACAAGTTTTATAAATATTTTCTTTTGAATATCTTTTAACAAGAGATTTTTTGTTTCTTTATCTTTATTAATCGTCTGACTTTATATTTGTATATGCACATATATCTTTTTCTTGGACTTGAGATGGTGATCACAAACATATTCTTATTTCCCAAAATAATTTTAAAGGGAGAAAAATGGAACTTGATTGATTTATAAGAGAATATTTTCAAAGCAGTGTTGATGAGAAATAAATTGTTTTCATATTCACCATGTCAGAAAATTGGTGGCTTGTTCTGAAATCAACTCTTGGTTTGAGCATATTTGTCGCTATTTGAAAGCATTATTGAATGACGGTGAAATTCCTATATTTATCGATAAAGTTTGACCAGTGACTAAAAAAGAAGAAGAGGAAAGTATATAGAGAAGGTAGATAAGAAAATTTAACATACTAAAGAAGAGATGTTAAGTATAATAATGTCGAGCAACAAAAATGTTTTACGAAGATGAAAGATGTTGTTCTTTACTATCTTCGTTTACAGAGTTACTTTCTTCAATTTTTTGTAAAATAAAATAAAAATTGAAAATAGTAAAATGGTTCTCATTCCCGAACAGTTACAGTGCATGTCAAAAAATTCACATATTATTCGATTCTTTTATACTTTAGTTTAACGAGTGTTTTAAATTTAAATTACATAACTAGTGTATTTATTTGTTGAAAATAACATTAAAAATTGAAAAATAAGAATTCCTTTTATTATTTTTTAAGTTGAAAATGATGTCATGACGGAGCATAGGAATTTGAATGGAGATGTACAATTTTCAATAAAAAGACAGTGTGCAGAGGGAAGTTTGTAGAGTTGTAGCTCTCACATATATTAATGTTAGATGATGACGTTGTAGTTCTGCAAGAGATTCCCACTCTTTTGTACAATTTTTAATATTTTTATAATTATACTTTTATTTTTATATCAGACTTTTTTATATAATTTAAAATAGTAGGATCGTTCCAAGTAATTAGATATCAATTTTTAAGTGTAAGTTAAAAGTTTAAATATGAATTTAAGTTGTATAGTTAGAAATAAAAAAAATAGTATTATATAAAAGTAAAAATTAAAAAATTTATTATTTTAAAATTTTAATTAAAAATAATATTAATTTTTTACATAATTAAATTCAGATCTAGTATTTCTTTTTATAAAATCCTATATCCTATCTTCATGATAAAAGAAATAGAATTATTTTTTAAATATAATTGTGTCTGGTGTATCTATGCTCCTTTTAAGTTCAGAGTGGCATTATTTTAATAAATCCACTTAGCTGTTTGTCAATGGTTAATTAAAAAGCATATTTAAGCGGTGATTAAGAGGTTTGGATTGCATCACTGCATGGGTGCTTACTCAGATTTTCTTGGGAAGATTACTCTAATATCTGAAGAGAATAAACCAATCAGAGACAGAAAGAGAGTTATTAGTAAAATTTATCAATCTTAAATATTTTAATTTGATAATGACAACATGGTTTGTTTAAAATAGTTGTCTTTTACCATATCGATGAATTACCTGCCACAATCCCCTCGTGTTTGTTAATGTGTTGGAACCATTGTATGTAAATAAATGAATTAAGTAGTAGTAGTACCCCTGCATACCAATTGACAGAACATAGAACATAAAACATTGAACATAGAACATAAAATATTACTAGTTATTTGTTATTATGAATTTAAATTTTGAACATGTGTATGCACGTGTCATCTGCTGCCTCTTTTCCAATTTATTTCATTTATTGTTATAGGAAGAATATCACCAACCATACACATTAATAGGGGAATATCTGTTCTGGGTGTATAAAGTATTTTAAATATACCACCATCAAATACTATAATGTACAAAGAATTTCATCATTGATATAGCTAGTAGCTACCATATGTAACTATTTAAGTCAAGTTTACTTACCCTTGTTTAATTATGAATCATTTTACAATTTAAAATTACTGGTTTTTATGATAATTCATTTCAAAATTCAATCGCAAGTTCACAGGGTTAAAGTTTTTATATTGTTGTGTTGCTGTAAACTTTTAGGTTATAAAATCATAACATTTTATGACATTCACTCGCTGGTTTAAGATTTTCTTTTCCTCCCTTTTATGTTGATTTGAATTAGGGCTAAGAAAAAAATTATATCCAACCAAATAGCAGGAGATTGTTCGGAGATTGGGAATAAATTTGAATATGAGATAAGGTTGGATTAGATAAACCAATGATGTAAGATATAAATTTGAGTAAAATAAATAATTACGATCGGATTTGTACAGTAAGTTAGGATTTTATAAATATCCAACTTAATCGAATTTATATCTCAATATTTATAAATTTGTAATTATATTTTAAATTTTACTTTTAGCATGATATTTGTTAAAGTATAAAAAGAAATTATATAAAATTAAATATGTATCATTTAATTATTTAAAAATTCACCATATTTATAACATTAATTCAAAATAAAAAAAAATCATTAAAAAAATTAATTTAATATAATCTGTAATTCAAAAAATATGATGGAATTAACCAACATGAATTTGGCATTTTACTTACCAAATATCAAAGCACATTTATCATTTATCGTTATATAACAATTTATTAAAAGAAAAATAATAATACAAAAATATGAGAGATCACACCAAACATATATGATAAGAAATTACAATTAATGTAATATAGACTAAATATATTTATTGTGAAAAAAAAATTAAAAATACATGAATATAAAACATTATTGTTGATGAATAAAAATAAAAATAATTAACTTATTATTTCTCTTACAAAAAATACAAGTATTGATGTCATATTCCTTTGAGACCTCATAAAACTACGCGTTTATCCAATAAACTTTGACAAACTAAAGTGTAATTATTTTCAAATCAAAACATTCAAAAGTCCTCATTCTCTGTTAAAAAATATAACTAATTTTCGTAAAAACTTAGTATAAATAAATGTTTGCACTCTTAAAATACATAAAAAATATACATTCATATTCATTCAACTTTCTCTAGAAGTACCAACTAATATAACTAGACTAAGACAACATTAAGTTATACCATTGATATTTATATAAAGTTAGTCAGATGAAACTTGTCATATAATGAAATTTGATGTGTTGTGAATCATATGTCGAGATTATGTAATGTAGTAATGTAATATACATGTATGAAAATTGCTTGGACTAGACCAAAATGGTTTACATTAGGTAATAACTTAAAACGTGAGATATATGCCGAGATAATTCTTTTTTCTATTGTGGACACTATTCAAGTGTTGTTTTAAACAGTTAAGGGTAACAATTGACTGTATATGTTTTTGGAATATGTGACAATGCATAACAATCATCCTCAACACATTATTAATTGGACAATCAAGCGTTATTGAATTATATTTCACTTAAACAACAATAGTATTGTTCAAATGCACTTAATGATGTTTTTATCTTTTGAGATAACATTGTCTAAATAAGATTATCTTACTTAAACAATATATATATATATATATATATATATATATATTGTTGATAAATCAATATATATAATGTATATAAGGTTGGATTAATTCTATACAATTTTGGAACTAATGAAACATTTAACGTTTTTATTTGTTATTGTGTATAGTTTAAATATGTTGTGTTACATTTGTTTGTTTTCATATATAGGCACTTATATTTTGTTTTACAATAATTTTAAATTAAAATAGTGTAAATTATATAATTTATATTTATTTTTTGCTAAAACTTTTCATGTATTACATTATTATACTAAAATGTAAATAGTAATATCTTATTGAAACAAGTTTAAGATTATGTCTTTCTTATAATGTGACTCACTAAAACTTTTGATAATTAAAATATAGTTTTTGAATTCTTAAAATAAAATAGAAAAAGAAGTGTCCAACTCTTGATAAATGTATAAAGTTTAACATATTTTTAGGAAAAAAAGAATCATTAGTATACTAATGAGTTGGTTAACATGGGTTTAGTATGAAAAAGTGTAAATGATATTTTATATTTTACTTTTGCATTAGTTTGATTTTTTTTTTCATACTAGATATTAAATACAAATGCATAAGAGAGTCTAGTTCTGGTTGAAAATGTGATCGAAAATGTCTATATTCTTTGATCATGGATTTGATTTGATTATTTTTTTAAAATAATATTTTTCATATGATATAAATGATAAATGTATTTCGGGATAAAAAAAACTTACTTGAAGTGTAAAAAGAAAATAATAAAGAAATCCTGGTTCAGCATTTGAATTTTCTAATTCATTCCTGCGCAGATCATTCAGTTATCACAACCTTAATAAATAAAATAAAATTGAAGTAGAAATAAAATAATTGAAATTACACAGTGCACTAAATTAATTCGATGATTTGATAGGGTAATTTAATTTGATGATGATGGGTAATAGATAAAAGGGATGGGACCCAAAGGTTCACATGCCCTATTTAAAGTGTGGTCGAGTCCAGTCCATTTCCAACTGTCCTTGGAACAGACCCCTCATTACCAACACAAAGGTCAAACTGACCTCACACTTATCCTTATACCCTCGCACACATTCCTAAGCTATCTATGTGCCTCACATAAATGCCTTCTCTTCTCTCTCTCTCACACTATTACAACAAAACAACAACCTCTATTTCTTACCCTTCAACTTTAGGGAGGGTCCCCTTCTTAAGATTCCGAATCGCAATAATAATAATGGATCACATCATCTTCATCTGTAAGGAAAACAAAACTACAGAACAAACAGCAAGGACATGTAAAATGTTGTGCATAATTCGTATTAGTACAAATAACTTAAGATTCTAGATGTGTGACAAGAAATATAGTGCACCAAATGTGGTAAGATGTTTTTTCGTGAATATACCAAATGTAATGAAATGATAGGTAGTAGTAGTGGTGAAATAAATAGTATTTAATTGTTATTGTGAGTAGAAGTACAATGTGTTGGTGGTTAATGGAGTCAAATGAAGAAAAAAAAAGCAAGAAATATGATGCTGGCAGGTCTTCAAACATGATGGGTGGTTAGGGTGTCTCCATTCATTAATGTTGTGTGCATAAATTCCAATCCTGTCTTTTCAACACCCTGCTGCTTTTCACCCTACACCCTTTCTTTCTTTTTCTCACGCGCCCTCTCATTGCTCAAGATCCACGTAATATCCTAAATTAAATAATATTGCATGTATTCTTACCTTAATAGTCTCGCCTCAAAATGAATAATATCCCAGATGATTTTAATTTTATATTTTTCTAATTATTTTATAAATTAATTTGATTAAATTGGTATAAAATTTAGAATAAAAATAAGAGTTAACGAGATGAAGATTGGACAGGTGGTGAGAGAAAGGTTATAAGAAAGTGTACGTGTTGAGAAGACGCTTGAAAGCGTTTGGTGTTGCTTACAATGGCAGCATAGGATATAGCATAGGCTTTTGCATTAGTTACTTTCCTTAATCACTTTTGCAATAATGTCACTGTCCTACCATCAATGCCCAATGGTTACCTCTGTCCTTCACCATGTGAATTCTTCATGCAAATGCCCCACACACTTTTCCCTTCATTCACACCGCTTTCAAAAATACCCACATTTTCTATTATTTTACACTACCAATTCAAACTTCTGTATCCAAATTCCCGAAAACAATGTACCAGGTTTTGAAGAAAAAGAAGATAGAAAATATTATAAATGCAATAAGTGATTTGATGAAAATAGAGTAGAAAAATAAATATGTGTGAATATAAGTGATCTTTTTCTGCCATGGAAAGGAAACATATTACTTCAGTTATATGAGGCTATGGAACATTTAAATGAAGTAGGTTCAGAGTCCTAGAGATCAGGCTATGGAAGATTTAGATGGAGTAGCTCCACAGCTACATCTAAGTTGAACTTACAACAAAATACAAGGAGACAATAATTAAAGGTTAAGAAAATAATGAATAATTTGTTATCAACTATGGAAAGGTGTAATCAGACGTGAAAAAATAGTTTGTTTACACTGAAAGACCAAAAAATAGTGTAAAAATAAATGAAGAGGACAAAAAAGTTAGATAAATGGATTATATTTTCTACACGAATTTAGCAAATGTCTTAAATAATTTATCAGTATTTTTGTCTTTAGTTTATAATAAGAATAATGCATAATTAAAAAATATTAAATAAAAAAATAACAGTAATGATAACTGTATTTGACTACTATTTATTTACATAAGAATAATACATAATTAAAAATGATTAAACAAAAAATAACAGTAATGATAACTGTAATAGACAAATATTTATTCACTTTATTATATTTTATTTAATTATTTTTTTTTTTTTTGTCATTCTTATTTTCGTCACCGCATTCAAATAAATTAAAGAGCTGAATTAACTTTTGTTAATATATAATATTTTTATTTAATTAGTAATATGTTTTTATATTGTTACTTTGTTTTTATATTTTATTTAATTGAGTTTTAATATTTATTAACTAATATCAATTTAATTCTTGTTAAATTAATATTATGTTGATTGAAAACTTATCAAAATTTGAGTCATTTTATTTTCTATCTCTGTTACTTTCTTCACCATCTTCCACCACTTTCACTAGTTGAAAATGTGTCAATTATTTCTAACTCTAAAAGATATTAAATGTTAATAAAATAAAGTGACATTTTTTGTAAAAATAAGCAACTTTATTTTATTTGTTTATCAGGTATAAAGAGTCTCATTTATATCAAAGGTCTAAGGAACATAGTAATTTTTTTTTTTTTATTATTTGAGGTTAGATATAAAAAGTCATTTAAATTGAGGCCTACACATCTGATGTAAATGAGAACTTTTTATTTTATGCCTGACGTATAAGGTCAGATGTAAATGAATTTTTAAAATGTTGTATTTAACTTTTCTTCATTACTTATTTTCCAAAAACTTGAGTGAGCAACTTTTCTCTTATTCGATGATAATCTTAAATGTGATAGAGGTTTCATTGGTGACCAAAATAACTCATTTCTTTATCTTTTATCGGTTATTTTTTGTGGAAAGTCGTTCTATCAAATTGTATATGTGTTCTGTATTGAAACTAATTGTCATCTTTTACTTTGTTCACATTATAAGGTTTGATGTAAATTTACGTCATCCTCGTAAAAGTTATTAACCTACGTAAAAAGCCAAAAATATTGAATATAAAAAGTTTCTTTTGTGATAATGCTCCTTCTACCTCCCTTTGTGCTTTATATTGAAAATTTTCTTATATTTTCTGGAGTCCATTCTTACATGGGGTGGGATATTTTGGGTGAGAAGTTTTTAGGACTTTGAATTGAACAAAGTACCTTTTGATGTAATGTAATGGTGTTTTATTAGGAGGTGATGCAAAACGAATATCTAGTGGGAGGTGGAGGAAGATGGAGGAGGTGAAGGGAGGAAAAAAAAAGTTTAAGATAAAATTTTATTCAAATTTTGACACGTGATATTTTTAAATGAGATTAATACCAATTTAATAAGACTAAATTAATTATATTTAACAAAGTATATATATATATATATATATATATATATATATATATATATATATATATATATATATATTTTTAAGTCAGTATTATAAATTTATACGTGGTGAATTTATTTTAATGGTAAAAATTTATATTAATAAAAATGTATTGATATTAATATAATGTATTGTATCCAGGTATAATTGGTTTCAGACCAGGAATATACTGTATGTAGTTACATTTGATTAAGTTTAGACAAAAAAAGATAGGTTAGATAAAAATAAATTGCTGGAATAAAATAAAGTAAAAATTTAAAATATCGAACAAAAGAGAATAGAGAGAAAATTGATACATATATAATGAAAATATTACAATTATTTTAATATTTTTGTTTTTAATAATGTCTCCAAAAACATTACTATGTATTATTATACTAATGAAATCGTGTCATGATTTAAAAGCCTCTAAAAATCATGATATACTACTTTATCATAGGAGGTTAACATCCTAAACTTATAATATTTTAGTTGTCTTAAGTTTTTAATATAAGAGTGACACAAAACATTTGTTACTCACCACTAGAGTCTTGTTTATGTGATTAGACAACAATAAAATTAAAATACCTCTTTTAAAGTGAATTTCGTGTTTATCATTACTACACACGACAATACACCATCTTGAGTATCCATACATCAGATGTCAAAGGTTCATGCACCACCTAATCAAATCATCCATCTAGGGTTAAACCCTACATACATAGGCTACCTCACAAGAAAAAGATAAGACACAAATTCATACCTAGTGACGGGCAATGAATATAAATTTTATGAAAATGAGTATAATCCAACATGCATTCACCCTATTACCATCCTTACTTTTAACTGAGTGACAATGTATATCTATAATACTTTAGCTTTCAAACGGGTAGAAGGTATACTAATTAAAATAACCTTAATGTTTAATATTTTTTTACAAGTTGATAACATGTTCCGATTTGTGCGTAATTGTCATTTAATATCATTATAGATGTTGTAGTTATCATAAAATTTTAATGGTGTGTTTTTGTTACTTAAGGTTATGTTTTCTTTCCTCTTGTTCTTTATTTTCTTTTAATTTTGTAAGAAAATTATTTAGTTAATATTTAACATAATGCAAAAGTGAGTATGGGATAGGTATGAATATATCTAGGGGTGGCAAAATAGGTTAGTCCGACCCGTTTTCATCAGGTTATCTGGGCTAGCATGTCAAACAGAACCGGGTCAATAATCACAACCCGTCGCGTACAGAACAGGCTAACAGGCTGGGTCGGCCTGGCCCATCCACTTTTTTTTTGTTTTTTTTTAATTTGTTTTCAAATTTTTTATTTTTAAAATTTGTTTATGTATACATATAAATTATTATTAAAGATATATTTAATCAAATAAAATATTTTTTAAACTTTTAATTGATTAGTTAATATTTTTAATTATACAAATTAAAATAATTATTATATTTATATGTTAAATTATTCAATTATAACTAATAATCGACACTTAATTTGTAGGTGTTAATGATTTAAATTACAATACTATTATATATTTACACATATAAAAAATATAATATAAAAAATTAACATTTTTAATTACTTTTATTTTATTTTATTTGTTTAAAACGGGTCAACAGGTTAGGATGAACTGGCCGATCAACTTGACAAACTGAACCAGAACAGACTGATATGTTGAAATCTTTAACCCAACCCGTCTCTTTTAACACGGAATAACAAACTTATCCGTTAGGCCCAATCCATTTTGTCACCCCTAAATATACCCATTACCTTACAAAAATAAGTATAAGACGCAATTCATAGGAGAAGACACAGTTCATATTGTGGGGGAAGAAGACATAGGATGAATATGAATCTTTACTTTGATGATAATGAATTAATTAAACTTGCTCCTAACTTATTACTATCACTACTTTTAATCAAGTGACAACGTATATGTATAATAATTTGATTTTTAAATGGATAAAAACTATACGGAATAAAATAAGCTTATTGCTTAATATATCTTGCAAGTTCATAACATGTCTCGATTTGCTAAAATTGAATATAATTACTCCATAGCAAATAACTTTGATAGCAAATATGATTAAAATCTAATTATTTTTCTATAAAATCATAAGTGGGGGATTATCATTCCTAATACTAGTATAAACACAGGCACTATATAGCGCCTGTGTGTACGCATTTTTTGAATTATATTAATAATTGATGATATTGTAATGTTATTAAGTTAATAAACAAAATAAAAGTATATTTATAAAAAATAAAATAAAATGTACAGAGAAAATAAGAGAAAAATAACTGTTGATGAATAATAAGAAAAAAAAAGAAAAAGGTAAAGTTGGAATTATGAAATGTGAACACAGATACTTCTAAGCATTGCGAAATTATCATGCATATCTCAAGTCTACTGATATGACACAGTGACTCTCATGATTTAATCTTTATTAAAGACACCTTTGAATGTTAAAAAAATAAGATATATTTAAATTGTATTTGATTTCGATTTCTAAACAATACGATACTATTAACATGTCGAAACAACCTACTCATTCAAGGAGTAAGGGATGTATGAAGCTTCACTTTCAAAATATCTTCTTATTCTCACAAACAACATCAAGATGTTTAACCATATGCTTCTCACAAGCAAAATTTTCAATGATAGTTTGTCCTTCGTTTTTTAATTAGAATGTTATTATCTATAAACTATAAGAAATTGGTAACACCTGTTGTCAATTAGTACCTCAATTCTCACTTAAGTAACAGGAAACTGACAAAAAGGAAGGCTGACAGAAGTAGTATCCCAGACAAGCTTATTGGGTTGTACAAGTCATCTACAAAATGAATGAAAGCACCCTTTGAATTTTCTATTTTGGAGAACGAATGCTGGGATTAAAATTTTTGGTATGTGGACAAAATTGGAGGGCATGTCATTGTTAGGGAAACTGTTTACGGTGTCGGGCAACAAAGTCAGTCACCTCCTTTGGAGGATTTCCAGGAAGCCACAGAAAACAAAAATGCTATTGCCAATTGAAGGATGCCATACACTTTTTTCCACTGGAAGTTGCACTTGACCATCTGGTGATTGATTTAAGTAGCACATGCTTGACTTTCTTAAAGGTTCAGGACGAGTCTTGTATGCGAAAAAGAATAGTTCTTCATTGGAAGTTAGCCTCATCATGCTATAGAATAGAAAACCATTGCACATCCCGTGCCAGTGGTTGCAATCTTCCTTTTTCAAGCTGAGCGGATTCACAGTTTTTTTTCCCCCTATTTTCCTAAATAATTGGGTTGTGCATATTTATAGAATTTCTCAACATGCATGCATCGTCCTCAGTCCTCCTTCCTCACTAACAGAAACAATCACTTAGGTGAGTTCAGACATCTGAGTACTATCGAAAGCAACTTTTGATAAATACAGCAGCTGCATTGGTTTCACCAGTAGTCCTTGCATGAGCAGATCCCATCTCTGAAATGATGAAAGCGAGTGGCATCTCTAACAATAAATTGGCGATTAACAATCTTGCTAACCAACTTAATGAACAGATGACAATGCACACACACTCGCAAGTTTTTCATGACAGTAATTTCTGTTCCACTCTTAGAGTTCAACAAAGCAAATGCAATTGCCAATTTTTCACTGTGCACCCCTGTACCAATTAAGAGTTCTTCACTTCTTCCTTGACATTTCTCATCTGGTGAAAGAATCTCCTTCACAAGATTTTCCAATTTATCTAACATCCTATATATTTCCTTACTTCGAGGATGGCTCACATCCCCCGAGTGAAAAAGATGCATTTTTCCCTTATATTCCACATAGCTGTGTCCTGGATCCTTCCTAAGCTTTCTTTCCCTCATCATGACTCTAACCCTTAAAACCCCCTCTAAGTTGTTAGCATCAGTGTATATATTGGACAACAAAACATAGTAACCTATATTCATGGGTTCAAGCTCAACAACATGCTGAAAGGCCAACTCTGCTACCTTCACATTCTTATGAATCTTGCAAGCACCCAGAAGGGCACCCCAAACAGCACCATCAGGTTTCACCTTCATTGACATTATGAGACCCACAGCCTCCTCCAACCTACCTGCACGGCCTAATAGATCCACCACACAAGAGTAGTGCTCCGGACCAGGCTGCAAACCATACTTCATTTTCATGTCTTCAAAATACTCCAAACCCCTATCAGTTAACCCGGCATGGCTGCACGCCGAAAGAACACTCACAAATACCGTCTGATCCGGCTTAACACCTGACTTAACCATCTCATCAAAAAGCTCTATCGCAACTGCCCCCTGGCCATGGATCCCATACCCACCAATGATTGCCGTCCAGGAAACCAAACTCTTCTCCCCCGAGCAATCAAAAACCCTGCGCGCCTGAGTCAGGTTTCCACACCTAGCATACATATTCACAAGCGCATTCCTCAAAAACGGATTAGAATCAAAACCTAACCGCTCAATCTCGCGCTCCACCTCACGACCAATTCCTTGTGCTCCAAGGTTTGCACAAGCTGACAGAAGCCCCAGAAGAGTAACAGCATCAGCATTCACCCTACTCAATTTCATCTCATTATAAACCTCCAAAACACTCCTAGCATGCCCGTTTTGCGCGTACCCAGAAATCATAGCATTCCATGTAATCAAATCCCTGACAAACATTTCGTCAAACACTTGGCGTGCAACTTGAACCTCCCCACATTTCACATACATGGTGACCAAACTATTCGCCACAGCCAAATCAGTCACAAACCCAAACCTAACAACACACCCATGAAGGCACGAGCCAATTTTCAAATGGGTAGCCACGGAACAACCAGAAACCAAACTCAACAGTGTAACAGCGTTAACACTAACGTCACCATTAACGTACAAACCGTCCTCCACCTCCCTCCGCATTTGACGAAACAACTTGACAGCGTCAAGAGGATTGGAGTTGAAGGAATAACCGGAGATCATTGCATTGTAGCAAATGGTGGGGTTTGGCATTTCATCGAAAACCTTGCGCGCGTGGTGAGGGAGGGAGCATTTGGAGTAGGTGTTGATGAGGGAGGAGCGGGTGTACGGGTCGGGTTGCGAGCCGGTTCGGATGACATGTGCATGGAGCTGGGAAGCAGTGAGAGGGAGAGAGAGAAAGGCGCAAGATTTGAAAAGAAAGGGGAAAGTGAAGGTGTTGGGAAAGAATGAAGAACGGAGCATATGACGGTAAAGGGTTAAAGCTTCCCTGTATTGCCTTTGCTTCGATAGCTGCCGGAGCTGGTTGTTCCACGCCGTGGTTGGGTTGGTGTACGGGGAATAATCAGAGTCCCACATCGGCATTAATGAAATAGTAGGCAGAGGGGAATCCTAAATAGAATGACAAACTCAAACCACAACCTACGAATTCAACACCTGAGCCAATTCTTAGTTTCATTTTTCTTTTCCAACACCAACCATGATTCTGTGAGCAGTGATCCAAAATAACAAATGGAAAAAAAAAAATTCTCTATTTTCTTGTTTGGTAGGAGAAGATGGTGAATGTTTTTTGACAAGAAGCTACAACCAAAAACCATTTTAAGAAACAGCATTAATTAAAGTTTTTTTTTTAGGTTAAAATACTCATTTGTCCATGTTTTTGGTGAAATATTTTAAATAGGTTTTAAGATCTTTTTTAGTCTTAATTAGGTTCATATTTTTTAAAATGTGTAACAATTAGGTCCATTCCGTGATTATAAAGTTAACGGTGTTAAAGACGTGCCACGTGTCAGCTCCACATTTTTTTAGGTTAAAATACTCCACATTTTTTGAATTTTTTTGAATTTTTTTTGAATTTTTTGAATTTTTTTTTTAAATTATTCATGTCACGTGTCACGTCAGTATTGTGTCAAATCATTGTTTGAGTCTCAATTTGGTCCATATATTTATTATTTTTATTACATTTCAATTCATTTTTTAAAATTTTTTTAAATATATTTACTTTAACTTTTTACAAAATTGTTTTAAAATTTAAATTTATAAAATTGTTAATTTTAAACAACTCTAACATTTGTATATAAATTATTTAAAACAATTTTGTAACAAGTTAAAATAAATATTTTAAAATTTTAAAACAAAATATAAAATAAACTTAATATTATTAAAATGTTTAATAAAAATATCATTATAAAATTTATATAAAAGTTAAATTTGATCTCAATTTGGAAAGGATGAAATTGAAAATTAAAAGAAAATGGACTGAAATATAATTAAAATAACAAATATATGGACAAAATTGATATTCAAACAATGACTTGACACGTGTTACCTTACTGACTTGACACGTGGCATGAATAAATTTCAAAATTCATAAAAATTCAAAAAATGAGAAGCTGACACGTGACATATTCTTAACACAATTAATTCTATACTAACAGAATGAGCCTAATTGTTACACATTTTAAAAAATATGGACCTAATTGAGAGTAAACAAAATCTTAGGATCTATTTGAGATTTTTCAACAAAAACATGGACAAAGGAAGTATTTTAACCTTTTTTTTAACATCATTAGAAAGACTTGGGTCCATGTGTCCAGTATTTTTCTTATAACAGTAAAAATAAAAAATATAAAATAATAATAATAATTATTATATATATATATATATATATATATATGAAAAATATAAATGTGAATTTAAATTTTACATTTATTAAAATAAAAATATTAAATATTAAATATTTAAAGATAAAATTTCAAAAATTATTTATTTAAAATTTTTAATTAAAATTAATATAAATTTTTAAAGAGATTGTTTCATTGATATTTGTATATTTTTATTAATTTAAAAAATATTAATAATATCATAATATATATTAATAATGATGATCGACTTAAAGAAATCGATTATTTTAAAGTTTTTTATAGAATGTTATGTAAATTTTTTATGAATAAATTAGGCATTTTTTATGGGTTATATATATATATATATACATACATATATATATATATATAATCCAGAGAATAATTATTAAAATTCATGAATTTATCCCAAAAATTCAATATATTCTCATTTGTATTTTTTTTCTTTTTCCAAATTAAATACCAAAACAAAGCCAAACTTACTAAATAATTGCATTTACAATCTATAATCAACCTTATATCTATATCAAATATGAGTCTTAATCTCATCCTATAAAACATAAATGTAAAACAATATGGTTCATAGTACGAGACTACCTTAGTTTAAATACATGGTCAATTTGATTATAGTAAATTATGCTGTCTATAAATATTTTCATGTAATTTGGTTTACAAAATTGAAGTATAAGGCTAACAAGTTTGTCTGGTAATGTTTTCGTCTTTGAAATTTATATATTAAGATAAAATTCGATATCTTTCATCAGGAGTTCCCTTCTCTCAATGCAACGTGTCACACACCTTAGATCCCTATCTTCACTGTCCATCATCAAATTGAACCGGCAATTCAGAATTCAGTAAAAATTTAGATTCTATACCATCATTTTCAAAAGAGTTCATAGTACCCAAGTTACCATGTTAGTCCTCTAAAATGTCATTATACATATTATTCTTCCACAATTTGTCACCAAAGTCAATCTCAAAAAAAATTTAATTCATTACTAAATTAATTTCTTAAAATCCTTCTTTACGTCAAGCTATTATCCTAACTAATTACTATAAAATAATTTGTGTACGGTAATATTTAAGAACTTTCAAGAACTAACCTCGGTAATTTAAATCAACATCTTATATATTTTGCTCATAAATAATTTGATTAACTAATTAAATAATGTGTCCAGTAAAAGAAAAATCTTCTTTTAAATAATGATCAAATTTTAATGATAAAAAATAATTAGTTACTATAATGATCAATTTATATATTAATTTATAAACTAAAAATTATTAATAATTAAAATATTTTTCAAAAAAATTATAATGAATCTCTAAATTAACAATTTAAATAATTTTTATTATAAATTGATTATTAATATTAATTATTTAAATTTTAATTACTAAAATAATTAGTCTCTAAAGTTTTGATTATGATTAGGTAAGAGTTTTATTGTGGCATAGTTTTGAAAAACCTTTTATTAACCTATTTATTATATGCTAGTCAACGCATCTTTAATGAAAGTAGCGAAACTATATATGCATGTTATAATAAACATGTCACGCATGCATGGCAGCCAGCCAGCAAATTTGACGGCAAGATCTGTGGAAGTAATGAAGAGCACGGCACGGACAATATAATATCACCAGTAAAACTTCAAAATCCAGAGAGAGAGAGAGAGAAATAATCAAATTAAAGAATGAAATCGTTTTATTTCAGTTGGATAAAAAAAATATGGATCCTATATTGCGTATACATTCTGTAATCTATATACATACATACAGAACCTTTAATCGAATAACATGAATATGATAGAAGATCATCGCCTAAGTCGAAATCACGAGACATATCTTTGAGAAAGTGTCGTGAATATATAGCAGAAGATGGTGATGATGATGATCCAAACTAGGTAGCAACTTGTGGTGAGGTTGGTGGTGCAGGAGCAACGTTGGTTTCAGAAGTGCAGCGTCCATGGCTGCGGCCAGGAACGGTGGAGCAAGGGTTTCTTTGGGAACCTTGCACGGGGCCTCTTTGTAGTGATTGAATTATTAGCTTATTCTGCTGCCACAGCAATTGTTTCTCTTTCAATAGCCTCAATCCCCATGTTTGTTGCAGACTCAATACCAGAATTGCGGTGAACACCAACATCTTCGTGCAGCGTCCCATGGAAGCAGAATGAAAGAATGAAAAGGGTTTCTGAAAAAGAAGAGAAAGCTTTGAGACGGTGAAGGGTAACGAATGAATATGATGATTTTAGGTATGTTTATATATGCGTGTGTGTGTGTGTGAGGACACGACAAAGTGACTAGGTAGCTAGGTTTGGGTTTGTTGAATGTTTGCTTTGACCAAAACAAAAACCCCGCGGTTTGAAGATTAAGAGAGTAAATTAGAAGGATGAAAAGGTGTGGATATTTAAAATGATGTTCAAACACACCGAAATTTCCTTGCAATTTGGCAATGGCAAGTCCTGGTTGGCTAGTTGAATGAGTCACCTGACCCATAATTAAGGTTATTCACGTTCAACATCTCTACTTTCGCAAACACTTTTCGTTGTGTTTCTTGTCATTCCACTTTATCACGCTTAGTTCCAGTCTTCACCACTGACCCCACGACCATGACTATGTCAACCGCTTCAGATAATTTTGTTTCCACAATCAACCATGTCCAAAGTTTGGTTCCGATGTTGCTTTTTGTACTCTAAGAAATTTTCAATTTATACTTCAACCAAATTTTATTCACAAAAAAAATATGTGAATAAAATCTGTTTTGTTGGCAGATTTTATTGATAAATTATTGAATTTTAATATTTGTTGTAAAATTCATTCGCAATTCAAAACTTTTATTATCAATAATTACTTTTACCGGTGTCAAATTTTTTGTTTTAGGTTTCAATACGTTGATAATTGTTTTTTAAAAAAATTGTTTATAATAGAATTTTTTTTAAAACTATATAAGTAAATTCGTTGATGAACGATTTTTTTATAAAATTTGTAAGTAATTGAATTTTTTAAATTTGTTTTAGTAAATTTGTTGGTAAATTGTATGTCAAAATTTCTATCATATCAAATATGTCGAGACATTTATTATAAATTAATTAGAAATGAATAAAAAGAATATAAGAAAGAAGAAGAGAAGATAATAACAGCAAACAAAAATCAAAGATAATAACGAATGTTGTAACAACAACAATAACAACAATGAAAAAAGAGAAGGATGTGACAATAACAACATCGACAACAGGGTAAAGAATGACAAGAAAAAATAACAACAAATTATAATATTTTTCGACAATCAAAATATATCAATATTATTTATTGACAGACTTGTCGATTGGTTATCAATAATTTTTTATTATTTGACAGTAAAATTTATTAAAAAAATATTTATTGATGAATATTTAATTATCAATAATTCATCGAAAATTTTAATTTTTCAACATATTTTTCTTATTTTCGTATCGGTAACAAATTTTACCCATCAATTTCTTTTACGTGTTTCAATTTATTATAATATTGCATTATATGGGATTGCCTCCATGAGACGAAACAAGATAAAGCAGTTGTCTCTATTGTATAGTTTTTCTTTTTCCACTGCCCTACATGTAATGGTTACAGAATCAAATGGATAGCGCTTTTTTTTATTAGAGACAGATGATAGTTGCATTTGATAGCATTGAATGTTGCAATTTTTAATAAAATCCTTCAATGATAAGCGAAACTATAATCACTAGTGTTTCAATCTTCTACTTTCAGAGTTACGAAAATGTCAATTATAATTAAAAATTGTACAAGATCAACCCTTGTAGTAAACTATTAACTAAATCAATCGGACTTATCTCAATTTTGACTATCCAAATTAATTAGAATTCTTGAAAACATCGTAAGTTCGTAACAGTAAATACTTTGTTTAAAGTCGAGAAAAAAGTCAACAGAATGTTTTAGAAAAGAAAAAAAATCATTCCGCGTGAGACTTTCTAATAAAAACAAACTATTTGACAAAAATAAAGAAGTATGATATGGGTTGAGAAAAGTCATGGTCAATTTCTTTTGTTTTTTGTTGTGAAATATTAACTACTCCATTTTGCTTGATTATTTCACAAACCCAATATATATAATACAGTATATGAACGGATATTTATTTGGAAATTCTTAAATAGTTAATTTAATTATTTAATAATCAAACAATAGTTCGAACTACTTAAAATTTGTCTGTAAGTCTTTGTAATTAAACGGAGATTATATATATGGGCATTCGTCAAATTTATTGGAACTTAATTAGCGTAGGCCCGAGTAAATATTTTATAAGACTAAACTATATCACACAGTTTTAAAACATAAATATATGTTCAAAACTTTAATATAATATGGATTAGTAGCTTAACTTAACCAAAAGGAACAATCTAACGGCCTGCACACGATATATTACCAGGACATTAAGAATTTAAAGACTATTAAATAAAAATTGAAATTTTAATATATAAAATACTGCATTTATAAATGGGTTATACTATTTTAATTCTTAAAATAGTTTTCTTTTAAATTAATTGTTGGCATAATGATGATGTTTGAGTCAATGTTAATTCATCTTTGGTTAAGGACTGATCACTATAGGATGCACCTATATTTTAATACGGGTTACGTATTTGTATCCTACACGTATCAGTATTCGATATTTGAAAATACTTTATTAATATTTATTAATGAAGAATTTAGTCTATAAAACAATAGTACTTTTATGATGATAATAGTTTATAAATTTTTTATGTTGACAACTTTAATACATATAATTTTAATTTGAATTTACACAATAACAATCATATATTTATGACTTTTTTAAGAATTATTTTACATCTTTCGATATATTTTTTATAACTTGACAATAAATAATAAATTTTAAAACATCTCGGAATTTCATAAATAAAAATGATATTTTAACCCACTTTTTTTGACCCACTTTTAACCCATTGCTTTAATCACCATTAAATCATATTTTTTTATTATTTTCAGTGATGTGATGATCTAATGGTGATTGAAGTGGTGGGTTAAAAATGGGTCAAAAAAGTGGGTTAAAGTATTATTGTCCTTTCATAAATTACTTTTTCGTAGTTCCTATTTTTTTTTACTGATAGATAATATTTTTTTTAAAAAAAGAAAAAAAATTTATAATGTCTCGATATACATCACATCAATAAAGGATTTCGATACCAAATGTTAAAAACTAACAGGTTTTGAAATATAATACGATAAGTTTCAAATGTTAATTGGCTTAAAGTGGATATTAATGGTGCATTATGGAGTTTTTCTGATTTTACTTCATGTATTGCTGCTTTTATAGGAAGAATAGTCTATGGTGAATAGGTATGTAGTTTTTCAGCCTTTTCAGGAATACAAACATTTATTTATGTTGAGTTTATGAGAATATTTATGCTTTGAAACATGTTCCGAAGGGGAACTTTCAGAGACTTTAGTTAGAGAGTGATCATTCTTTAATCTATCATGGTTTTTTTGGATCAATAAGTGTTTCCTTAGAGTCTTAGAGAAAGATGACATTTGTGTTTGCATTTCTGTACACATATGCAATTTAAAGATTCTTATCCGTGAAGAAAATCATTATGCCGATAAGTTAGCTAATCTAACTTTTATTCATAGAGAATAATATAACTGGTTTGATGTTTTATCTCCATGTATTTAGATTTTTTTATAATATGTAGTATAATTTGTCTATGTTTCGTGAAATATAAATTTGATCTTAGATTTGGTATGACTTGTATACTCTCACTTTATTTTATTTTTTTAATAAATTTTCATGTAATGACAAATAATTGATAAACTTTGGAGTATAAGTATAATTGAGCTGTCAAATGATACTTATCATTATTTTGAAGTGTTAGTTATTTATTTTCGTCCTCTCACTATTTAAATCTCATCCAATGAAAAGATTGATTTTATATAAGTATTTAATCTTTGTTTTCTTATATTAATATAGACAATTACATGAAGGAAAAACATTTTTCAATCATTGTCTACCTCTATTTAGTTGTATTTTATAATATCAGAACTTTTGCTTAGAGCTGAGTACTAAAGAAGGATAATTTTTCAACCAAACTATCGGTATACATGTCTAGACTAAATAGTTTCGATCAAGGAGAGTACTAAATAGTCTATCATATAATATCCTTCTTTATGATGTATTTTATCAATTTTCATGACTTGAGAATACAACTCTAACTATCAGTATACATGTCTCATGATTAGAAATTGTAATACTTGTTTGAGAGAAATGAATTGAATTGTATCATAATTTGAGGAGATTAAAATAAATTAAACTACTCTAAATTGCTTGAAATATATGAGTTGTTTGAATTATTATCAATAAATATTATATTTTGAAGAATATTTTTCAATATTATAAATTAAAGTTCAGTTTGATTCGAATAGTTTTAAACAATCTAGTTTTAAAAAGACTAAAGTAATATAACAACTCAATGTAGTCTTTTTAAACTATTTTTTTTTTTAATACAAAGCAATTGTTAAACATGAATTTGACTTGGTTAAAATATCCTTGATTCTAACAATACGGGTAGGAAAACCAAATATGAAACTAAACCCTAGTACTCGAGTAACTTCGGAGAGCTTTGCCTTCTCTATTAAAAAGGAAAAAGAAACATTAGTTTTAGGAGAAGACAGAACACACATGCACATCACATTAGATTTATTTATTTATAACTTTATCGTATTTGAATGGATACTAAACACTCACGTGACGTATAATACGATAGCTGTACTTCTCTGTCAATAAACCAGTGGTAATTTTAACCGTAGAATACGTTTAAAAAGTGGAACGAACATACTTTACGGTGTTGCACTTTTCGGTACCTTATCTGAAACAAGAAATTCAAACATGTTACTTCCGATCTTGGTGACGAACCATGTTACAATTATCAGCAAAAACAAAGTCAATTCACACGTTTTCCAAAGTATTTGTCAAATTCTTCTGCAAGGAATGACCTTGCTCAGTGTCGGTGGACACGTAGCGAAACACTACCAAAGCTAGACAAACCTACCAACAAAAACAAAGACCTTTAAACATGTTTAGGAAAAATAAAGCCCTGTTAAATTAAAAAACATGAGATTATACACCTTCAATATATCCAAACATAAACCGAAAGTTGTGAATCATATAACCAAAATATGGACCAAAACAACAAAAGAACCAGAATCTGTTCTCATTTATACGAGTTTGGTGGCACATTGTGCATCACAAACCAAATAAAATACAAGTGATACATTTGCTTTCCAGCTGTTCAAATCTATTTCAAAGCTTATTTTGATAACAGTAAATATCAATGTGAACACAAGACTTTTCAGCCATATTACATACTAATACTTTTCCGTTCTTCCTGCATGTTAGCAATAGAAAATAGAAAATCTGTAGATTTAGGTAATAAAAATATAGCTCCAACGTTTCTCAACCTACTTATTGATATACCACACCCTTCATGTGACATCTTTTTCTACCAAAATTTTGTAGTTGACCAAAAATGAGGCTAAATTAATGGGGATAACTAACTATTTTTTAAGTAGGATTCCCAGCCATGTTTTTCTAATTTATCTCCTTTGTTCAAGACGATTTCTTTTTGGTCCTCTTGATATTGACTCATCCTGCACAATATTATGAATTTTACTTCAATCAACAGATTTAACATCAGATTTTTACAGAAAGGCAGAGGGAGAAGGGGAAACCTTGACAGAAGATTATCGTTGGCAACACCCAATATCCTCACTGCCAGCAATCCAGCATTAGTTGCATTATTAACTGCAACAGTGGCAACTGGAACACCTCTCGGCATCTGCATAGCCAACAAATGTGTCAGCAAGAAAAGAAGACTATGGCGGTGTTTGGTTCAATCTTTTTGACTTTGTAACTTCTATAGAAGCTGCACTTTTGAGCTTTTGCAAATTCTTTTTAAAAAAAAAGCGTTTAGTTTTAGGAAATTCTTAAAGATTGTATTTAGCTCAAGTCCTCCTCCTTTTAAGGAATGGTACTAAGAAAAGCCAAACACTATCTACATATTACAAATTAGCTTTAATAATTGCAAAAAGTCACAGCTGGTGCAATTTCTCAAGTCCTACATAATTGGTGGTCTCTGGTACGGAATTGACTACCTAGACTAGAAGAGAGGATAAATCTGACTTAATACTGTAATGAAAAATTATTCCACTTCTTTGGTTAAATCATCAGGTTTTACTCGGCAGGGATAAGGCAAGCCAAAACAACGGTGAACTTCGTAGATGTTCAAAAGCGAGCCAAGTCCAGCTCCAATGCTGAACCAAAAAATTGATAAGAGAATGTGACAAGAAATGTGAGTGTGTACGGAACACATTCAACAATCCCCAACCCAACCCACCCCCAAAAAGAAAACAGAATACAGGAAGGAGTTGCAAAGTGAATTTTTATTGGTGAACGAAAGGTTGGGCTCTAGCGATTGAAAATATTGCCTTCAATTAGTATCTTAACAAATCCCTTATTCACAAACAATAGTTAATATTAACATTCATAAAATAAAATACAAGAATCCTTAGCAATAAAACCAAAATAACAAGGAAAAGACTTTTATTTAGAAAGATTCCAGTCAATATTTATCTTCCGCTTCTGAAAAAAGAACCAATAATACCAAATCAAAATCATATTGAATATTATTAACTTGTCACTGGAAAGGCAGCCCAAGAAAACAGCAAAGAATTATGTTTGGCATGCAGAATTGGTAAGCATTGATATATATATATATATATATATATATATATATATATATATATACAATGAAAAAAGTACCTGGACAATTGACAAGAGTGAATCAAGTCCATCCAAGGTAGAAGCACGCACAGGAACGCCAACAACAGGCAAGGGAGTGAGGGCAGCAACCATACCTGAGATTTGAAGCTTACTTAATGCCAATAGACAACTCATCTTTAAGATAATTATACAGAGCAAAATTCAAATGATTTACCAGGCAAGTGAGCTGCACCACCAGCACCAGCAATAATGACTTGTATGCCTCGTTCATGAGCAGATGAGGCATAAGAAAACATCAATTCTGGAGTCCTGTGGGCTGAAACTATTCTTACCTGAAATTTTGACACGCATATTTATATTTAAGAATAAAAATTTCATGCACAACTGATAGAAATATAAAATATCTTCAGATATGGCCCCGGCTTTTTCCCAGATGGATTGGTCTCAGTATTTCCGGAGCACAATGGCTCCAACATTTCCTATGCGCAATGGCACCAATTTTTTCCCAATGAATATAGGAAAAGTCAGGTTATTGCCCCTAGAAAAAGTGGAAGTCAATGCATCCACTGGGAAGGTGGTTAACATAGAGTGTATAAACGGATAAGTTGGCAGCGGTGAACAGAAATTACAAATAAAAATGGCAAACCAAATTAAAAGCACTGAAAAGTGACAACCATGCTGAAAATAAGAGACAACAGAAGATGTGATGATTTAGAGTTCCACTTTTTTTGTTTTAGAGAACTCTAGTAAAATAGTGGTAACACATGTCACATAAAATGGTACCACTCTAATATCATGTTGAAAGAAAAAAAAAAAAAATAGATGGAAGGAATACTGGAAAACTGTGAAAACGGTGTATGTACTACACAGCAGAGTCGATTTTATAAATCATAATAGGATATTTATTCCTATTCACATGACATGATATGCCTATAAATCATAAAAAATCTAATTCTAAACAAATATTTCTACAATTATAAATATCCTAACTAAATAAGGAAATAAATAAAAAATATAAAAGAAGACTAAATCCTAAGACATCATATAAGATACGTTAAATATTCCAAGATATATCTTAAGGTATTTTATATTTCTGTAAAGAAAACAACAAAACCCCACAGGGAAGCTAGAACAATTATACCTCATGAGGCACACCAAACATCTCCAAGATTTCAGCAGCACTTTTCATAACAGGCAGATCTGAATCAGAACCCATTATAATCCCCACACGTGGAGCAACTACCATTATCAAACAAAACAAAGCAATAATATAAGAACAAAATTTTAACTTGAACCTCTCCAAAACAGTGCTCCTCTTCAGTTTACTTAATTATAAGAGAATGGTTAGATGTAATTTCTAATATTTGTCAAAGTAGATAGCAAAACACAGAAAGGATGACTGAAAGCAATACATGGATACAGATACAATTTGTCATTTCAATAATCTTATGTTATTCTCCACATTCATTTGATACAAACAATGTTCTGAGAAAAATATGAGGAAGAAACAAATAATTTGTCTTGCCAGAGTCATAACAAGATGGAATATTATTATAAGGTAATAAGACACATAATAATAGAGTTCTCCCAATAGGCTAGAAAATCCAAAAAGAAACATGTTAGGATACCAAATCACCAAAAATGATAAACAAGCAGATGAAATTAAACTTTATGTAAAAAGATTAATTTTGCTTTCATTAAGACGGAAGACAAGGGCAGAAGCAAGCAATCAGCCTATCTTTTGGGATAAAACATGTTTTGATAGGTTGGACAGGCAGGGGTTAATTTGATTGAGTAGTGAAAGAATAGACATAGCTACAAGTGATGATATGAAGCACAAACTTCAACATGAACAATCTAACACAATCATTGTCTAAATATAGGACATCACGTGTACATAACCAAATATCTTATTTGATAAGCAAGATTTCAAAATTCATAAGGACTTCCCACATAGGTGTTGGGGGACATGGGTTAGAAACATGTCTGACGAGAACATGCTTTGAAAACTGATACATGCTTCAAATATTACGATATCCTAGGTCTAACTAAATCAGTAATGTAGCTATGATCTACTCATTGACCATGTGCACTTATTGCATCAGTCAATGCGTGGACTATGAAAACCATCATCATAGGTCTAGCAACATAATATCAATAGCAACAAAAATAAAGTAGAATTAGGAAAATCTTTGTCACTAACCAGCAGTCTTATCATGTAATCTTTTCCCTTCCAGCAGAATTGCAAGATTGCTTTCAATATTGTTAAGGGAGGGCCCAACGATAGTTATATGGCCCATCTTCCGTTGCTTTCTCATTTCTGACAATTTGTCATTATGGTGTTCTTTAGTGATCATACAATTGATGAAACAGCAAGAGGGGAGTGGTCAAACTTAAAATTACTGCTTAACAAGAAGTTTACCTGGCTTATCATACCAATGAACAGAAGCACCAGGGATGGCCAGTGCCCTTTTCATCAATTCATGTGCTAATTGAAAACCAAGTTCCCCCTAAAATTATTTAGTAAACTTAATAATTAAATGAACTAAAGAGAACATTCAAAAGATTTAAAATGCATAACCATGAACCAAATATATATTAAATGACAAAAGTCAATCACTTTTGTTCAAGTTCATGACAGCAGGGAAGTTTTTTCTTCAAATCCGACTTCCATACTTTCTTACCAATGTTTAATTTCAAACCATTCATTTAGTGCGTATAATAATGAGAAAAAAATTATTCATTAGTAACATGACGACTTTTTTCGAACCACGTACCTGATAATAATAATAATAATAATAATAATAATAACAATTATTATTATTATTATTATTATTATTATTATAACTCAACCCAGACAAATATAATAGCATCACTTCAACAGGCATGGGAGAAAAAACAGACCTTATTTCATGCATATGAAAGAATGTAAAATGGAGAGATATTCCATGCTAAAAGTACCTCTTCTTCACCTAATATGTTGTACATGATAGCAGCTGGAGTTTTCAATGATGGATCACCAAGGGGAAGACCAACAACAGCCCGCAAATGTTGCTCAAATTGCGAGGTATGGCAAGATTCTATTGTATGATGCCCACTGTTGTGAGGTCTAGGTGCTACTTCATTTAATAAAATCTGTGAAGAAACATGAGCATTATAACTAACATCGGATTGACAAAGAAATATAAGGTATTTGTAACAGAAGAAAATTACTAGTAAAAAGAAGTCAACATAGCAATGAAGAAAAAACATTGAGGCATGTCCAAAGTTGATGAAAAAAGTAACAACCTCTCCATCATTAGTCAAAAACAATTCAACTGCAAACACACCGGCACCTTCCAGGGACTTAACAGCATTAACAGCAACTTCAGTGGCAAGCTCCCTCGTCTTCCATTTCACATTAGCCGGAGCCTTAACTATGTGGCATATATTGTCCCTAGAACCAAACATAAATATTTTATTAGATATATAAGGAAGCTGAAACAGTACATTGCAAATCAGGTTATTGAGATTATAGCAACCTAGGCTTTTAATTTAATCTGTGGGAAATCTTGATTTAAAATCTTTCATAACAATAAATGAATGTGTACTGCAAGTTACCTGTGAATAGTTTCAACAACAGGATAACATGAAATTGAATTGTCTCTTCCTCTTGCCACAATAACAGCTAGTTCCTGCCATTATTTTAGGAGAAAAATATGTAAGGTCAACAAAATCATAAATAACATGACAAGATAGCAAAACTTTAAGAAATAAAAAACTATTCCGCGGGTCGAAAGGCATGACAAGTAAATTGCATGAAAGCACCATGAAGTACAATAACATAATTCTTTCAAGGGAAGGATATGAAAGAGAAAAAGAATCTTGTAAGTGAAGTGAGCATTGTATGGCCTTGGAATGGGTTACATCACGAAATAGTATCCATGCAAGGCAAACTGTTATCAAAGGCCAATACAGTAGAGATTATTATTAGGGGAAAATAAGAGTTATTATTTGATTGACAACCATAAGGAACAACTGAAAAAATCCTTTCAGATGAGAACTTAACAAATTGACCACTACATATATATATAAACTCAGAGATTCATTGGTTTAGCACCAATAATATCACCTTTCGCCATACAATTATTGAATCAAAGATTGAATAATCACTATGATCAGAAAAAACATAGACACTGACCTTGACAAAAGGTGCCCATTTTTCAGCATATAAACCTCGATCAAATCCTCCTAGAGCTGCAAAGTTGGGGGTGTAAGGGCGGGCAGGTTAAAGAAGAAAGTAAAAGGTATAAATTCAAAGATGTTCTTCTTCTGGCTAATGAAGGGCAAACGAGTTTTTTCATGTTTTTCCTTTCTCAAGAAAATAAAAGAAAAAACACAGTTGTCAGAAGCTGACTTACCATCCACAGCAGATGAAAGTTCCTCTTCACTTTTAGCAACAAAATTTCCTCGCCCATCATAAGCTAGTCTCCTACTCTTAATCATAAGAGGATACCCAAAGAGTTCCCCAACTTTCTTAGCACTTTCAAGATCATCTATCTGTTCAAAAGATATTATTAATTTATCTTCAATTCATATCCTAAAGTTGAATTTTCAAATACTATTTTAACTCAGATAAATGGTACAGACCTTCATAAATTCAGGAAGTGGAATGCCATGCTTGGAGAAGTGAACCTTTTGTTGATACTTATCCTATAACATGTTGAGTAATCATGTCAAGGAAACCATTCAGATAGCATTACTCCTACCTTTAAAATTATTGAAACTACAAGTTTGTGAAAAAGTGAAAATTATCCTACTACAATGACCGGGCTTTGTGCATACAATGGAAATAACTACTTGTTCATTTTCTCAATTAGTATTACACATGAAAACCAGAAAAATAATCACCTGAATAATTCTGACTGTAGAGGCTTTGGGCTGGCAGTCAACTCCCTGTTTCTCAAGTTTTTCCAATGTATCAACATCAACATGTTCAATTTCAACGGTCAATACTCCACATCTGAACATCATACTTTCCAATAAGTGACATAAAAAATGATAAATACAAAATATCAATTGCACAAAAAAATTGAACCTCTTGGCAAATTCCTCCACTTTAGTGCTTTCGTCAAAGCTTCCGACCATATGATGATAAGAGAGAGAACTAGCAGGGCAATTTTCTTGCGGATCCAAAACCATGACTTTAATGGCCATCTGAGAAGCGGCTTGACACATCATACGACCAAGTTGCCCACCTCCCAGAACCCCAACAACCACTTCAGATATTCCATGAACAGGTGGTTCATCATTCCTACAAACATCAATACCAAATTTTGGGTTTTTCATGTCATTTTCAGTTTCAGAAACTTCTAAAGAATTTTCCGTTTATCTGCCAAAGTCAAAGAAAGCTGAAAAACATATCAAAGCCCATCAATCAGAAAATAACCCCTATTTATTTCAAATGCAAAATTTAACCTTAGAGAAGCATCATCATCATCCCGTGATGTCGCTTGACAGGCAAGATGGGGCTGGTGACACTGTTTTAGCTTTAAAGAAGGAGATTGCTCCATGTAGAAACCAAGTGAAGAGGTTGTCTTAATACAGGGATTAGAGGGTCTGAAGGCAAAAGCTGGGATGGTGGAGTGGCCTGACAATACTACGCGTGCACTGTGAAGCATATTCAAACCTTGGTTTTTTGCCACAAAAACTTCCCTTGTTTCTATGTGAGGCAAAGCTGAAAAGGGTTCCTTCCAAAATAAAATTGTAAAAATCAAATAAATTCTCTTTCTAACAATAAAACAGGATATATTTGCTATTGTATACAATGATAGTAGGTATAGAAGACAAAATACTATTTTCAATCACAAAGGTACGAGATGCATATAATTATAAATTTCCTGTTTGAGACTAAAATAGATTTAAGATTTACTAACAGCATCTGCTTCTATGACGTAAATAAGAAGGCTGCTGCTAAGCAATCGCTGTAGGAACATAAACACAGAAGAGGTGGGGAGAGGGGGACAGTAAAACTGATTGGAGTGAAGAACGTTACCTGCTATTGTTAACTCAAGAACTGCATTAGTTGTATCTGCAAACAAGAGTGGAAGGCTTCTAAACTTTGTCAATAAGACCTGCAAATAAACAGCAACATTGTAATTAAAAAAAAAATAGCAACAGCTTCAAATAGTACCCAAAAAAGAAGGAATCTAAGACAATGCAAACTTCCATCATATATGACTACAAATTAGAGCGATGAATTCAAGCTGCTTGTTGCAGGAATCATATAAGCCCCATTAATACTTGTCGCAACCGGAATCGCGACGGGAAGGCGAACCGAAAAAGAAAACGGGTTTAAAAGAGATTTGGAGTCGCCACCATAGTTATTCTGGAAAACTATGAAAAACCATAAAAAATAAGACAAGTCTGCGAAAAACCATATTTTGGATTCGGGAGTCGGTTACGCGTAGGGAAGGTGTTAGCACCCTACCGCGCCCGCCCGAGGGCGGTACCTTTAATTAAAAATGCAAAGCCGATGTGATTTTCAAAATGTTAATTTTCCCCAAAAATAATAAGACAAAAATGCTAAAAAGAAACAAAAATATTTTTTAAGTTTTTGGGCCCGACAAGGATTGACCTTGGTCCTACGTATTCTCATTCAGGATCAGGGTTACGTAGTTCTTTAAAGATACGACGAATTTGATTTTTTTAGAAGTGAACCTGACAAGGACTGGCCTTGCTCCTACGTATCTCACGGTGGAGAATCAAGGATCACGTAGTTCTTAAAAAGACTTTTGTTTGAAAATGTTGATGTTTTTATATTTTGAAAATTTTATATATATATTTTTTTTGTATTTTTGTATTACTTGAAAATACGTGTCACACGACGCGAGCGGTCGGACAGACACTAAAAGGGGAAGAAAACTATTTTTGGTATTTTTGAAAATGAGTGTCACGCGGTGCGGACGACCAGACTGACACAAAAAGAAAAAAAAAACTATTTTTGGGTTTTTTAGATTTTTCCATTTTTTTGTAACTTTTAATAATTTTCAAATATTTGGTTTTTTTGAAATAATAAATAAAAAAATGGAAAACGAAAATAAATGAAAAAAGAGTAAATAAATACAAGAAACAAATTAATTAAGAAGGACGAAAGTGAAAAACAAAACATGGAGGTACATGAATAATTAGCGAGAGGTACAAAGCAAATACAACAACAAGCCCAAAAATAAAAGACAAAGGAATGGGGTGCAGGAGTATCACATGTGGGAGATGCATGTAGTAACAGGTGGGGTGAGTGCAGTAAATAAAGGGGTGTGCTAAGGAAACACAAAATGGAGGTGCAGGAATTAAAAATGGGGGTGCACGAAAAGAAAGGAGGAAGGTGTGGTTGAAGTAAAAGAGGGGTGTATGTGGTAAATCCTAATAGATCCAAAACAGGAGGGGTGAAGCTGAAAAGAGGGGGTGCACGGAGAGTGTTCAGCCCCAATTTCCATCCTAACTAACCCTAATTAAAAGTTTCTTCTCTCCACCGTGCGGCAGCCCCTTCCCCTCGACACCACCGCAGCTCCGACCTCCGGGACCACGCCTGCACCGCCTGAATCAACGGCGACGATGCTGACCACCGTCGCGAGCCCCGCCGGCGACGACATCGCTATTCGATTCACGCGCCCCTGCACCAACGTCCGCAACGCCCACAACGTCTTCCCCAGCGCGTTCCAAACAGGGGCTGCACCGATCCCCTTCACGGCCGCAAGGTTCAGCTCGCCGGAGGTCGCCGCAGGTCGCCGTCAGCAGCTCCAGCCGTCGCAGACGCCCACGTCGCAGCCATTCATCTCCAAACCTTGATCCACTCCTTCCGCAACAGAGGAAAAACGCCCTAGACCCCGTGACTCGCTGCCATCGTGCCACCGTGACGCGACTACACTCCCGTTCAGAGCTTCAAATTGCCGACGGCCTCGCTTCTGATTTCTTTGTTTCGATTGGATATATGTGATTGGGAAAAATGTGAGGGTTTGTGTGCTGCTTGAGGTTTAACAGAATATGAAAAGTGGTGATGAAGTGCGTATGCTTGATCTTCTGAGTACAGGTTGAAGGTGATGGTTAAGGAAATAGGTTCAGGATGAAGGTCGGAGGTTGTTGATGGTGGACAAAATGTGTGTTTCGTTTTTGAATATTCCAGCAACAACAATGATCACATACAAACATATAAC
>Ga0214545_1001401_pt1 | contig 44866 bp, 22 predicted proteins | sample CNSS4metaG_FD_160064 | JGI IMG/M metagenome (GOLD analysis project Ga0214545, IMG submission 160064) | Root nodule microbial communities from cowpea collected in UCLA plant growth center, Los Angeles, California, USA - CNSS4 | ecosystem: Host-associated > Plants > Roots > Nodule | place: USA... | reverse complement strand
AATAAAATATTAATAAATAAATATATATATATATATATATATATATATATATATATATATATATATATATATATATATATACTTTTCACTACCATCGTTAGCGATTATTCGTGTTATTTAGAAAAACATAACATAAGAATTATAGTCTAATTACACTATGATAAGTTATACTCCATTATACTATATTACATAAGAATTATATTGGGTAAAATTGCATGGTGTAGAATTAATTATTATTGTACAAAGTGTTAGTTGATTAACATTATTATCAACAATAATTAGCAACAAATTTACCAAATGAAGTAAAAGCAATTTTGTATCTCACCCATTTTGGAAAAAGACAAAAGTTCAATTAGTCACAAAAGGATTTGCTTACTCCTGTAAACTATGTCACCATTTGTCAAAAAAAAAAAATTATTATGATTCATATCTTTCATTCTCATAGAAAAAATTAGATAACCACTGGTCAATTAATTTCTTTATATGTTGACCCCTTAGAAAAAAGGCAAATTATGTTTTGACCAAAAAAATTAGACAAAATTAACAAAGTTGTTATAAATAAAATTAAAATAGATTTTTTTTTGTCTAAATTAGTATTTTGTGTCAAAAAGAATTTTTGTTAAATTATCATTTTTCTTAAAAAAAGAAGTATAATATAAAGACTCCTTCTACACTGTGTATATATATATATATATATATATATATATATATATATATATATATATATATATTCTGGGTGAGAAATTGAGGTTTAAATTTCAGTTCTGTAATGAAAAGATATTCTCGGTGTAGGGAGTGCTTTGCATTTTGCAATCTATGAATAATAGTATTAACTATAAGTTACTTTTACTTAATCTGCATAAACAAGGTGAACACAACTTAAACATCACTGAAATTATTATTATATGAGTGTGTAACTCATAAGATAGTGTGAAGTCTCTGGTGTGATTCTGTCTATAAACAATAGAACAACACTTCCTATTTTCTCAGTGACCCAAAGATTCATCAAGTTTGATAGGTTTCATCCAAACCTTATCAAAAGAAAGAGTGCTTGCTTTACAGAATTATTATGTACTTTGGACATTTTGTGAATGCAATGCCATCATCATCATGGAGTTCTCCACTGAAGCTCAATTTGAATCCTTCCATTTCTTGAGTCAATAAGATGATACTTCTCGTTGATTCTCTTGTTGGTAACAACATCAGACAATTTTATATCCACGTAACCCAAACTTTCCTGATTAATAAACAAGGTTCAATCAAAACCATTTCAAGTGGATGAAAATGAAAAATCCTGAACAATTTGTTTACCTTAGGATGCAGAAGGCCAAGCTTTGAGGACACACTTTGCACTTCAACATATAGTCTCTCATTAGAGGGAGGTTCCTCAAGCATAAACTGAAACGACTCACCCCATCTTGGATCTCTGTTTTTCTTTACATGCTGTATAGTTTTGTCACCAGAAAATAGTCAAATTTTCACAGGAATATAAACTGTAAGAGAAACAGATGCAACAATCATTGAGAGGTGTTTGTTTATTTATAATAGTAGACTTTCAGTAAGAAGATACCTTAGTTCTTCTCTCTTCTCCTTTAAATAGCAACCGTGCAAACGGATTTGTGTGGTGTTTTCCTTCAACATCTTCAGCTTCATGGACAGTGATAACAAGTAAACCACCACTTGCAGGTGTTCCTTCTGGAGCTTTTTCTATTGCATTGGAATCTTCTGCATTGTGAGGTAACTCATCCTCCTTAAAGGGTTTGTACAGAACTTCTACAGTGAGTTGTCCACGTGACTTTTCATTCTCAGGATCATTAGGGTCCAAGGTCTTGAGTAAATTTAGAGTCATCACTTTTGGTTCATCAGGAGTAATCTCTTTCAATGGAATCACATTCATACCCATCTTTTCATGCTTCCCAATCTGTGCAAAATAGAATGACAAAATAATGCCTGAAAAAATGAGTAATGGGAAAGTGTCTTCCTATGCAATGAAAATGTTCTTCAGTCACATTTTATGAAAGTGTCCTAAAAGAAGTTTGAGATACTAGAATTGCATCTTAAGATACTATTACTATTACCTGCTCCCAGTCATAAACAATTAGCTCCAAGACCTGAGATTCTGGATCTTTGACAACTATACTGAATTCCTCATTCCATTCTGGATTCAAATTCTTGTATTTCACGGTTGTTTTCTTTGAAGGAAGTTTCTCTTCTGTGAGTTTGAGTTTCACATAAGGGTCTGATGCCCCTAGTATGTCTTTCTTTTTAAGCTTCTCTGCCCCCACAACTTTCACATGAAGAATTCCAACTGGCAATTTCATGGCCCTGATCACAGACCAAGAAATATTAGCTAGTTCAACACTAACTTACACAGGCTTGATGAAAGGATGAAAGAGTACATACTTTGTTGGATCCATTATTTGAACCTCTAATGCCTTTGGCCATAGATACATTTTTGCAACTTGATCTTTGATGATTTCCTAAAAGGAAAACATTGAGGAAGAGAAATCAGTACTAAAACTTGTTGAGGTATGTAAAGTTTATAGGCAATCAAAGTGCTATATGCTTACCTGGACAATCCTATAAAGACCAGGAATAGACATTACATCAGCTCCAAGAAGTTTTAGTCCAAAATCAACATGAGGCTTCAATCAAGAGATTCAAGTTAACAAAGAGAAATAAAAGGCAAACATATCACAATGTTTTGAGTCTAAGTCTCGTATTGAATATAAATGACAAAATTATACATCATATAAGAAAAAAGGTTCATAAATCTATTGTTTTGAGGTTTTGGATTAAAACTGGCGTGGATTAGACTCACGTCACATATATTATGGGAAAAGAATAAATAAACCCATCTCAGAACATAATTGTAAAGATGAATGGAGTTTAACATCATACACACCTTCTCCATGAGAGACACGTAAATATTGGCAAAACATGGGAAACTTGGAACCAGAGGCTTCAGAGTTATACGTGGAGAAGCAAATACTTGCAGATCAACAACCTGAGATTATTTAGAAGCATAAATACTCTGTATTAGGTGAAAACATTTGAAAACTTTTACAACTGCAACACAATTTAAACCATATACTCTATTTTCAAAAGTCATGAAGTAAAAATATATACCTGCACTGTGGCTCGAAGCCCAAATGCTTTAACTACAACAGTAATATTAGGATTCCCAGCCCACTTCACTGATGGTTCCATGATCAACTCCTTTTCATCAGTAGTGTAGACTTTCATTCCTGGCATATATTCAGATGAAAATTAGCATCAATCAATCTAAACTTCTTCTATTACCTGAAAGAGTAATGAAGGATCAGCTTAAAAAAATATATGGAACCATGAAAATTGGGACAGTGTGATTTCATTTTGCAGTTCAAGCAATATCAGTAACACTGTGCAGACCAGAATCATAGCCTTACACAATAGCAGCTTCACATGCATAATACTCATGTGATGTGGAAAGAGAAAGAGATGAACCTTGAAAAGTTGGTGGCAGACAACCCAAGTTAAGTTCTTCAAATTCAACTGAGTCAATTTTGTACTTAGGAATTTGCTCAGCAATAATGGGCTTTGCTATAGTCCTTGCAGTCTTGCAAATTGCCTATGAAGATTGAATTGTAGGTACTCTTACAAAATTTCTAAACAAAGTAGTTGCACAAACACTACAATCATGAGAGAAATTTCAAAAATCAATAAAAAGTGTGCATAGGTACCTTGTCCAGATAAGGCCACATATACTCAATAAATTTGTTAAGCCAATCAAGCTGCAAACATGAAAATACTATCAATTTTCTGTAGAACATACAATGCATTTCTGGTTCCAAGGATAAACACTTGTACATAAGGCATATAACTGTAAAGAATAACATACACGGTCATAGTCTGGATTTTTAACCCAAGAGGGTATCTCTGGAAACATCTGTTGTAGAGCTTTGGGATCTACCTCAACCAAGGGTTGAATTATTGGATCCTGAAATCAGGCATACCATAATTTGAAATGTGAGATAAAATTAGGAGAAGAAATTTCCCTACAGTTCTTATTTAGCATAAAACATATAAGGTAAAGCAGGAGTATTTCAAAACAATGTTTTTTAGTTCCCTGAAAAATAACTCATCTAATTTCAATTTCTCCACTGAGGAGTTTCAGCATTCTCAGAAATTCCTCTCAGTGTTCTAACTTTAGGAAGTATTGCAGCAGAAAGTTTACATGAAAAAATGGGATAAACAAAATTTATCTTAGAGAAAAGCAATTTTAGTTGCATTCAGAACAACCATTACATTTTACTTAAGGTAGAACCTCCATGAAAACACACTTCACCTACAATTAATGTCATAACATCATGGTTCAGGCTAAGATCATACTCAGAAAAAAACCAAGATCAGACATAATTCCTATTCCATGAAGAAGGAAGACATTCTGCTTTTATCAAAGGAATAATCTACAGTATCATGCCCCTGCCAATGCTTATGCTAACAAATAAACAAAAACAAAATAGAGAGAAACAACGAACAAGAGAAACAGACAAAGAAAAAAGAAAAAACTGAACCTTAACATCAGTTGGCTGGAAGTATATGAACATATAGTAGCCAATCACTAGCCCAATTGAAGTTCCCACTCCAAATCCTAAAGAAGTTGTTATAGTGCTCAAAATTCCCATCTTTAATATCTTTGTCTACCACAGAAAATTTCTCTCTGCTACAATGTGGAAAACAAGAACAGAGGGAAGAGAGTTAAGTTGCTTCCATAACCAAAGGGGAACCATCCAAATCAAGAAATGCTTTCAGTGAGTGCCCTCCTATTGTTGTGGATGAGTATATTCATTTTGAGTGCCAATGAAAAAATGAGTGGAAAAGACAAAGAAGTTGAATTTCTTAATGTTATGATACAAGTGCAATAAAGAGGATTGAAACAAGTGGCCAATAAAGACCTTGTTCAACTCCCACTTGATCCACACAACAGTTGTTGATAAAGAAACTTGTAACCGCGTTAGATGGCACATAGTGTCGGTAAGGTCTATTCCTTCAGATTTTTTCAAATACTACCAAGTTTTCAACAGCGTAGATGTTAACTTTGATGATAATAATGATCCAACAGTGAACCATGTTCCTCAGAAACAGAAACAAATGCCTTAAAGTGGTGCAATAAAGTCAGGTCCCACATCGCTTTGTATTTTGTTTGGCTTTTCGATATTTCAGAAACGGATAAAAGTGATGTTTCACGTTATCTTCATACCCCGTTAATCAATATTCCAAAAGTAACCGTTTAATAAAAATAGACGTTTTCAATATTTTAGAAACATAAAAGGTGCCTTTTAATTGTAGAATTATGTTTTATAAGATTTTGTTTTAAATTTGAAGTGGAATAATCTAATTATATTAAATGTCAACATCTCTTCGATTTTTTTCCCTTCTAAAATTTATCACTTATTCATTTCTTCCTTGCAAATCTAAAAGACAAAAGAAGAAAAATTATTGTGACAATTTCCTAAATCTCAAATTCAAACGTTGACCAAGCTTTCTATTTAATTTTTGTTTTTGTTAGAGGATAAAGCAACATTTTATTCTTGAGTACTTTATATAAAAAAGGAATAATGAAAAATAATAATAATGCTTTATAAAACTAAAAGTTAAATCCATCTTGTAAATAAGTTTATTTTACAAATGTCTTGACCAATCATAGCATGAAATGTGAAAGTTTCCTCATTGGTCATTACTGTCCTTGTCAGTTTTAATGGCAACCACAAGCAAAGTTAATGGGTCCAACTTTTCAAAGATAAAAGGTTTTAATAAAAAAAATTTCCATTTCAGAATATTCATCTTAAAATAGATTTTACATTTAAAATTAGACTCTTCTAGAATTTCTATCACGGGTTTAGTTTTAAAAGTCATCTAAAAAAACTTAAAGAGAAAATTGTGAAATATTCTTAATTTTAACTCCTAAAAAACGTGAAAGATAGCAAAACATTATTCAAAATCAAAATCTAAGAATTTTGAAAAATTTAAAGGACGTTGAAGTCTAAGTTTGTGATATAGATATAAGGGAATTTTCATAGCACATTTTTGTTTCTGTTTTTTTTTTTCTTCTTATTTTAGGCAAAACGGTTTTATTAGGTGTAAAGGATACACAACTGAAAATTTTTGCTAAAATCCATGTTTGTGATGTATTTTTTTGATACATAAGTACAAATCCATGTTTTGTCGAACAAAAAGATTGGACATGATCATTACGTCGCAGTTTCAGCGTGGTACGTTGTACTTGGATTTGTGTTCTCTGTTTGTTTGCGAGAGATAAAAAACTAATTTTGAGGTTTCACATTTGGATTTGGATAGTGAGTATGTTCAAATTGATTGACTTTGCGATTTTTATTGTAAATGTGTTCTAATTTTCAGTTTTTTCTTCCATGTCAGGTTCACTATGGTGTGATTAGAATTAAATAATTTAATTATAGGTAATAAAATGAGTTGGTTTATTTTATTTTTGTTTTTCTTGGCTCATAGTATTTAAATGATTATAAATTTTGATTCGTTTTTTTTTACAGACGAGTTGTTTTTTCTATAGACTAATAGGTTAATATAAAATTTGAATTTTCTACTAATTGTTTGTATGTTGTTTTTCTACTGTACTTTCACTATTACTAATTTTAATATTTTAAAATATATTAAGAAGATATTTAAAATATCAGTACAGGATATTTTCAATGCTTACTAGAGGACAACTAAAAAAATCAATAAAAAATCTGGACTCGTATGTATCATGATCTACTTTGTCATCTTAAATTTAATGAAGTAATTTATTCATTTGAATAATCAACCATCTACTTTTAAATAAAGAAAATATTTTTTTATAATAATTTTTAATAAACAACATAATAGAATTTCAAATAAGGAGAACAAAAATTCAAATGTATTTTCTTCTTTACCTTCTAATTTCATTTTTCTTTTGACCCTTATATGCTTTTTTATCTTTATCTAAGTTTTTTACATCCCTTTCTTCTAATTTATGCTTGTCCTCACTTTCTACACTCTCTCATCTTTGAGGTATTTTATCTGTTCTCCCTTTGTTATTGGATAATGTTTCATTTTATAATTTAAATTTCGTTATTATTAATACTTTATGTTTTATTATATTGTTTTTTGTTTATTTAAGATTTTATATTGTTTTTATGATTTATTTTGTTTTTTAATGCTTTAACTTAATTATCTAACATATAGTTATTGATCGAAATAATGTTATCTTACTTATGATTTATCTTTTTTTTTTCAAATAATCAAATTATATTATTCTTCTCATCAAATACAGTATGTATAATAAGATATTTCCATAAACTTCTACTTTATATAGATTTGAAAAAAATCATTTTATCTAGATAAAATAAATTATGATTCCGTTAACCAAATCGTATTAATCATTAATAATTAGTATTTGTGAGATTTGTCACTTTATACGAATTTAATTACTTATTTAGCTGTTAAACATTTTACTGTAGATTGTTTGGTCTCATTCATCTTTGATATAAAAGCAGTGAGTTATTACTATTAGGCATATTTTAAGAGTGATTGCTTCTAGACAATTATATAAGATAGGTAATCCTAAAAAAAATTCTAATGAAATTTAATTTTAAGAAATAAATTCAATAATTTTATTTTGAAATAGAAAGTTAAACTATAAAATATGGTTGAAAAATAATTATTTTATACAAACAATATGGTTGAAAAATTAAAAAAAAAAATTATATAATACATTTCAATTATTTAAATTTGAATTCCTAATCCTTGAAGCACGTGGACCAACTACTACAATAATGAAAAGGACCATGAGAAAATCATTTCAACCATTGAACTAAAAAAATTTAATAATGGTATTATTTTGTATCGGACTAGTTTAAAATCATCAGTATGATTTTTTAAGACTAATTTACTATTTTATTCCCAATATAATACTATTATATTAATATTTGAAATTACGAATTTTTTTTCGCATATCTTTGAAAGTGTAATTTATCACGCACTGGTTTACAATTTTTAAAAAATCTACAACTTAAATCATTATAATAAACTGTCTTAAAGAATTAAAATGACAACAGATCATCAACTATAAGAATGAAAATAAAAGAGCAAAACATTTTTAAAGGCTTGTTTAAATTTTTCTTAATTTCAAAATATTAACATTTCCAAGAACTGAATGCTACTTTACTGTTACCTTAGAATATAAAAGAAAAGAAAAATATCTTTGTTGATAAAAAAAAAAAAACCAAAGCAAACCCATGATATATAATAGTGTATACAACATAATTATGAGTAAGTTGATAGTTTCCATGGAGGGCTTTATTCTTTTTATTGTTTTAGTTATCCATTTTCGATCAATTTTTAATTTTTTGATCCATAACTTTTTTACTCAATTTTCAAATGTTTTGATGTAAGTCTTTGTAATTAGTTTTATTTTCATAAAAATAAAATAACGGAATGCGATGACAAAAAATAGAGAAAGAGGAATTTTTTAGAGAAAAAGTTTACAAAGAACAAAAATATATTTAATTTAAAATCAAATAAAAAATTAAAAGAATTTGTGGTGGAAAATTACAAGACGTAAAAGATATATTTCACAATAATGTTAAAAATTGGAGAAAGAAAATGATGCATACAAGTAACCACGCATTATTTATAATACTATTTATCGTCACATGGCTGTGAGTTAGGACGGTGCCTTTGCCCCCTACCATTGGGCCACGCCATTCATCATGTCTACCACTTACTCTTTTCAAAATCACACCTAATACATAATAACAATTTTTAAATAAACTATATTGCTACATTTTGGAAATAAAATAAAAAAAATAATTCAACATTTTGTTAATAGAGCGATACTTTAAAATAATATCTAAATAAAAACAGTTATAATTATGATGCATTTTATCTACATCTTTTTCTACTTCATAATAAATTCATAACAATAAACTATTAAAAAATAAAAGAAAATAATAATGTAATTTTAAAAAATTATTATTATCCTAATTCTTATTTATACCTCTTTTAATTTACATATAAATATATTAATGCAAGTAGTAGTCATTATATTTGTGGTTTGAAAGTGAGAGCAAACCTTATAAGATATGATATCACCAACCATATAAAACTTTGAAAAATATTCCAAACAATATGTTTGCAGCTTTTTTCTTAACATATTATTAATTTCTTTAATTTTGTTTTAAACTTCTATATTTAGCTTAGACTCCTAACGTAGAAAAAGTGTAATTAATAATTTTTTAAGAATTTTTTCAACTTTAAAAACATGGTTAAAAGTTGTTATCCAGAACAGGTTGTACTATTAATCACATGCATTATTATTAATTTTAAAGCAAAAAATCACACTACTATCTATCATCAAATGCCGTATATAATACATATACTTGTTGACTTTATGATGATCATATTATTTATTTATTTTCACTAATCGACGATATAAAAATCTTTATATTAATTCCCACTGTGTATGATAATTGATCTACATTTTATTTTCACACAAATAAAATAAGACAAACAAACTAAAAAGTACACTATAGCAAAGAAGTTATTAATTTGATCATCAAGTACAAGAAAGTGATCAACGGTCATGCTCCTCTGAACGGCTATTTCTAAGGACACAATCCAACGGCTCTCAATACTCCGGCGGTCACCGTCCTACACTATTCTTTTCCGGTAACCGACCGCAGCAAACGGTGACTTCCTTTTAAACATTCCAAAACATTAATTAAAATATGCACTGTGCGAAAAGAAAATCGGCGTTGAACTCCATAGTTATAAAACCAAAAAAACAGGTCCTATAAGAACGTAGATCCATTGCATGCATATATAGAAAATAACTACACAGATCCATTCATGGGATCAAAATCTCTCCATGCATATTAGTGTTTGAATCTATTTTTTTTATGATACTGTCAAAATTTTGTTTTTAAACCATATAAATTGAAGAAAAGTGTTTTTAACAAAAGCATGTTTCTGAATTTATTTGTTTTCTGAATGAACCAACGATCACATTATACGCTTTTATAAAATTAGCTTTTATAAAATTAGGTTTCATAGAGTTGTAGCAAGCAACAAAAATGAATGGTGTTTTGAAAGCTCACCAAGATGAACACAGAGTCATTGCTCCAACCAACCAAAACAGAATGAAAATCCAGAAGAAGAAGTTCATGTCAAATCCTTGTTACAACGTTGGAACCTACGAAGGAACCTACGTAGGTCTCATGAATCTTCCTCCTTCGTATCCATTTGAGTTGTCTTCTTCCTTTTACTATCATCATCACCAAAAGCAGCAACAACCGCCACTGCTTCCTTTACCCGCAGTTTCTCCGAGTGTTGTCAACAATGGAAGAAACAGAAGCAAAGAATTTTCCAACAGAAAACCAAAGCAAACTACGAGAGAGGAACTCAAGAAGAAACCAACAATGGCGTTTCGTACAACTCCTGTGGGTTATACGTCGTCGTTTAGGTCAACGGCAATGGCAGGGAAAGGTTTTGGATATGGCGCCGAAAACGTGGATTTTTCAAGTTGGGTCTTTAATTTGTCACCGCCACCAAGCAGTTTGCCGGTGCCAAAGTTTTGTGTGAGAAGATCAAAGCTTAGTTGCAATGCAGAGACAAATTAAAGATTAGTGTGTGGTAATTAACCTACGACATTTACGATGAAGTTGTTTTACCTTGTTCTTGTTATCAATGGTGTTTACTTGTTTTGTTTGTGTGCACCATCAATGTTTTTTAATAATTTGGGGCATACCAATGAAGTGAGTTTCTTTTTAATGTTACGTTAATCAATTATGATAAGTATTCTTATATTGAACCAGTGTTTGTGCATTCATCGTCTTTCCTATTAGATTGATACATTAATTGGGGTTTAATCCATAATTTTATTTGTTATATTTCATGTTACTGAAAATGTGGTTTATATATTTTTTTTTCTATGTAAATATATTTTGTATTTTAATGTTTTTCTTATATTTTATATAACACATTTGTATTGTTAGAAAACTAATAAAAGAGACTAGATTACGTAAAAAAAAAATTATGGAAACTAAAAATGTACAATTTTTAAATATAAATATTAAAACGAAAAGTTAAAGAACAAAGTATTTAAATTTATCCACCATGAAAAAAAAAATAATCCATATATTGTAACGATCTATTTTCAGGCATTTTTTTGTATTCGGTATAATTTATATGGACCTCTTTTTTCATCGTAATAATGTTTCATTTATAATTTAATTTTAATGGAAGCTAACAAAAACTGACTCAACAAAGTAATCTAAAAGTAGGTTCTCTCAAAGTGCATTTTCCACTCTCCATATTAAAAATTAACAATATATAAATAAGAAGATAAATGCATTTAAAGTGCAAAATATATTTTTAGATATACATGTCACTCGTAGAGGATTTTAGTAATTTAATGTTTTACTTTTGTATAAAGGATCCAAATAAATTATCATATGATATTAAAATTATCTAAAATTGAATAAAAAAAAACAGAGAAAAATAGAGGCCCAAACAAAGAAAAAATATAAAATTAAACTTGATTGGGAGCTTACAGATTATGAAACAAGCAGGCCACTTAAGCTAAAAACTCCACTAATCTATTCTTCCTAATTTTTAAAGGTTAAATATATTTTTATTTATTAACTTTTAATAAAAATTAAAATTATTTTTTTAAAAAAATTTAGATTAATTTAGTCTTCAATTTCTAGAAATACGTAAATTTAATTTTTTTAATTAAAATTTAATTAAAAAACTAAATCTACACATTTATAAAATTATAAAACTAAATAGGATCAAAATTTAAAAAAAAAAATTCAATTTTTACTAAAAGTTAATAAATCAAAACATATTTAACTCATTCTTAATTAAAGGTCTGCACATAAATTTTAATAGTAAATTTTTGTTTCATAACTTGTAAGATTCTCCTTACTAAATATTTTTAGAAGTTGCATTATATAGGTATTCCTTAAGTCTCTAATTTCCTCGTTGATAATAATAATTGATTGATGTGCTCTATACTCGATTATTTCAAAATTCTTATTAAAACATGGTCAAATTTAATATTTTTGAAAAATTTATAAATATATTATCAAAAATATGAATAAATATCCGAATGTATCAATGTCCCTCTCTTCATAAGGTAGCAAAATGGGTTAAACAATTAAAAATGGAAGGAACTAAAAAAATGTCCTGATTTAATTTAGAACCCTAGTGCCAAGTTTAAATATACAAAAAAAGAAATATTTTTGTTATAAAACTTTTAAACTATGTTATTGAATTATTATTAAATCGGACCAAATTAGTCCACATTTAATTTGAACTAAATAATTATATCTAAACCCTGGATTTTAGTGGGTAAGTTCAAAGTAGCCAATTTTTTCATACTACTTATCTCTCTTTTTTCTCATTTTTGTGTATGGTTGATTTTTTTTAAAACCATAGTCGATTTTATTGAGATTTGAGGTTTCCAAATAAGGTTTTAAGAAAGTTAAAATATTTTGAAGGGGGTTTGTTTAGCAAGCTATTATCATTTGTTAGGATCTTAAATGAAAACATGAAAGCCCAATACGGTAGCTTCACTTTATTTTGTTTTTAGCCCATTTTCAGTTTTTTTTTCATAATGTTGATTTACAATGTTTGAACTCACTACGAACTTTCTATGGTATTAAAAATTATAGTATTCAAGAAAATTATAAATTAGATTTTTAAAAGTCATAGGTGTGAATCTAATTGATTACTAATGGTGAATATGGGATAAAAACATATATCTTGAATTTCATTCATATTTAATTGAGGTATTTTGCACATTAGCAAACACATATGAATAAATAAATAAAAGACTACACCATAAAACTTTATGTACTTGTGTATTTCCAATAAATGCATAATTTCTTCTACTTTTATTTTTTTTAAATGCAAGATATCTTCTAATGGAAATTCAGAAAGAAATTAATATCTTAAAATTTATTGAAGTGATTGTCTCAACATATAAACTTTTATGTATACAAAACCTAAAGATTCATCCGTATATAGAAGCAAGGGATTTAACATAGCTACAAAGTTATGTAGCATTAATGTTTGGCAACAAGATGCGAATGCAGTAAAACGAATATTTTGAAGTCAAACCCTACGTGACCAACAAAGTTTGAGCTAGATAGAGAGAAAAGTCAACAACACACTTTATTAAAAAAAAAAAATCACAAGGTAAAATTTATATAGTATTCAATGTGTATGAGCTAGGTAGTAAAAAAGTACCTCTAAGATTAACTTTTTCTTTTGAGTTTCGGAAACCAATAAAAAAATAGTTTGGTTACTTAATTGAAAGTAACCTCAAACCCATATTGTGTAATGTAATTTAAGAAAAACGTGTTAGATAATGTTCAATTTAAGATTGATTTCCATGTGAGATAATTTGTTTTTGAAATTACAATAATGGTGTAACTTAAAAATAAAATAAAATGAATTTGAATAAATCATTTAATTTTCGCACATCTTCATAAAAACAAATTGTATCAGTCCAAAACGATTTGGTTTGAAATCCTGATATGACACGACTTGTTGATTTGAAATGATTTGGTTAAATTAATATGCTGTCTTAAAAACAAGGAAAATTAATTTTTAACGGTTGATAAATTTTTTACGGTACATGCGTGACACCATTTTGATGATGAAAAAAGATTTGATATGATTTGAAAAAAAAAAAGAAATTTAGTATATACTAAAAAATAAACTTTCTCGTAAAAATTTTATCAAATAATTATAATTCTAAAGATAAAAAGTTAAATTTGGATTCTCTGTTGGATTTATTGGTGTTGTTTATCTATTGTGTATCTATAATATATTGATCATCACTAATTTTAACGTTTTAAAATATATTAAACAGATATTTAAAGTATCAATACAGTGTAATTTTAATACTCAACAGATATCAACATTAAAAAGACTAGTAAAGAACCTAGATTCTAAAGAAATCTTATTTTTTACGAGCCTTCAAGTTAATATAAAATATTATTTTAGACTTACACAACTTTTTTTCTTAAGAAGTTGTACAAACATGATATAATTTGTTTAACTTCCAAATTATTTAAGAAGTTGCACAAATTTTTCATAAGTAAATTATCCGAAAATGGTAAAAAAAACCCTTAAAACCTTGTTTCTGGATACAACGTGTATGATGGGAACTTTCTAACATCCCAATCTCAATCTCTTTAAGCTTATTTGTTGGAGAGTTACACCTACTACTTTGGATTAAAAACATGGAAATGGATGAGCATTAGCAACCATATAAATCAAGTGAAATTATGAAGCTCATTGTAAAGAAAAGCATGGGTTCATGGAGTGACAGGTAACATGATCAAACATGGTGCTCTTAGAACCACAAAATCGGCACAGAGGTTGTTGGCTTAATAATTAACGTTATCATCCCATGCAATATTTTTCCGATAATACAGTTATGGAACCGAAGAGTTCGTTGGCATAGTTAACCTTAACCACTCTCTATTTATTGGCGGGAATAGACTCTACTACACCAACAACCGTACCTCACGGGGCACTCCCTTTTACTCTTTATATTATTATCTACACTTACTTACCTTTAACATATAATATAACACACTACACTCTTTTTTTCTTTCATTTTTCTATCTTCATCTTCAACATTCAAACACAATGGCTGAAGTGGAACTCGTTCCTCCACAAGGCGTGCCACCTAAAACCGACCAACAAACCAAAACTGAGAGTGTGTCGTTTTTTGGCTTGTTTGCTACAGCTGATTCAACTGACTGTGTCTTAATGTTCCTCGGAAGTGTCGGTTCTTGTCTCCATGGTGCTGCTCTTCCTGTTTTCTTCATTTTGTTTGGTCGCATGATCGACTCTTTGGGACATCTTTCTAACAATCCTCACAAATTGTCCTCCAGAGTTTCTGAGGTTCTATCACCATCTTCTCGACTATTGTATTTTCCTACGTGCATGAGATTCTAACGTGTTTTTGTAAGAGTTGTATGTTTTTTATGTGTGATGAAGTGAGTTTTGGCTTTTTTCTTCTTTGCAGCATGCTTTGTATTTGGTCTACCTTGGTGGAGTTGTTCTGGTATCTGCTTGGATGGGTACATCTTATCTTCAACTTCATTTCTTTCTAAGTAATGCTTCTAATGAGGGATGGTTCTCGTTGGAAGTCAACGTCGACTAAAAATAATGTGAATTTAAAATATATAATTGAGTGCAAACTTCATTTTACAAGTCAGTTTTGTACTGTAAATTAGAATTAAAATTCACTTCTTAACATTATATCAGAACCATGACTTCCTGTCTATCATAACTAGATTTGTGTTTGTAGTGGTAGTACAAACATTTTATTCTTCTGGGTGTTCCTCAACAACCCTTTTACAGCATTAACCATATAATCACTTTTTACTACTATTTTTCAGGAGTAGCGTTCTGGATGCAAACAGGGGAGAGGCAAACGGCACGTTTGCGTTTGAAGTATTTGCTGGCAGTGCTGAAGAAGGATATTAGTTTCTTTGACAACGAAGCCAGGGATGCCAATATCATTTTCCACATCTCAAGTGATGCAATACTGGTACAAGATGCTATTGGTGACAAGGTGTGCGACATGGTTCAAACAAAACATGTTGTTTTAACATTGTTGAGATTGGTTCTTCAGTGGTGAAATGGTCTTGTTTTTATTGTGCTGAATGCAGACAGGGCACGCCATTCGTTACCTCTCTCAATTCATCGTTGGATTTGCCATTGGATTTACCTCAGTGTGGCAGCTCACACTACTCACCTTGGCTGTGGTTCCACTTATAGCTCTAGCAGGGGGAGCTTATACAATAATCATGTCTACTTTATCAGAAAAGGGTGAAGCAGCTTATGCTGAGGCTGGGAAGGTTGCAGAAGAGGTAAATAAATAAACCTGTGTGTGAATTGAGATTTTGTTCAAAGGCTATTTCAACAGTTGAATTGGTGTTTTATCCTTAACATATCTTTTTGGATCAGGTGATTTCTCAAGTGCGTACTGTTTACTCATTTGTAGGAGAAGAGAAAGCAATTGGTTCATACTCAAAGTCTCTTGATAATGCTCTGAAACTGGGCAAGAAGGGTGGTGTGGCAAAAGGAGTTGGAGTAGGCTTCACATATGGCTTGTTATTTTGTGCTTGGGCATTGCTTCTATGGTATGCTGGCATACTTGTGAGGCATCACAAGACAAATGGAGGAAAAGCCTTCACAACAATAATCAATGTCATCTTTAGTGGATTGTAAGTATATCACATACTCTGCTATGAGTTGTTAGTTTTTATTTGTGAAAAAGTTGAATCCACAATCTCTCTCACCCTCCATTCTAAACGCACCAAAATAACTTTATTTCTCCAAATTGTTAACAAAAGTTTAAATCCAAACAAATTTTCTCCCTTCTCTTTTGTCTACCTACTAAACTACCTTATCACTCTTGATCATGTCATATGATAACTCACATAACTTTGTTATGGATTACTTTTGCTACTTTGTAGTGCTCTTGGTCAAGCTGCTCCAAATCTTGGTTCCATTGCAAAAGGGCGTGCTGCTGCAGCCAACATCATGAACATGATTGCGTCGGCTTCAAGCAATTCTAAAAAGTTGGATGATGGCAATGTTGTGCCACTGGTTGCTGGGGAAATTGAATTTCATGAGGTCTGTTTTTCGTACCCCTCAAGAACCAACATGATCTTTGAAAAATTGAGCTTCTCAGTGAGTGCTGGCAAGACTATAGCAGTTGTTGGTCCCAGTGGTTCAGGAAAGAGCACGATTGTTTCACTTATTCAACGGTTCTATGACCCCACTTCAGGTAATTAATATTACCATTTAAGAGTTGGTTTCGTTTGAAATTTCCATGACCCTTTTTATGGCAAGTGGGAACAAGTAGGAGAGTGATACACCAAGGTAGAGAGAAGAAAATGAAGGGACAAAAAATTAACCTATGCCAAACACACCCCACATTTTTTTATTTGGCTAGTACAACCACTTTTTTTTTCTTTTTTGTCAATGAATAGTTCAATATTTAGGAGGAGAGGTTAATGCATTAATTTTCACTAGGTAAGATCCTGTTGGATGGATATGACCTAAAGAATCTTCAATTGAAATGGTTGAGAGAACAGATGGGCTTGGTTAGTCAAGAACCAGCACTATTTGCAACAACAATAGCTGGAAATATCTTATTTGGAAAAGAAGATGCAGACATGGATAAAGTCATACAAGCTTCCATGGCTGCAAATGCTCATTCTTTTATTCAAGGATTGCCTGATGGTTATCAAACTCAGGTTAGTTAATTTTACTCAATTTTTTTAACTGCTTTCCTTTATATTTTTCTTTTGGAAAGTTGAAGTTGGTCATTCAATACATAAAAATTATCTTCAACAGCTTCATAGTATCTTTGTTCTACTTAACATAGAAAAGTCATAAAGTTTATCTCCTCGTAGAAATCACAGTGATCCTATATCATTCAGGTTGGAGAGGGTGGCACCCAACTTTCAGGGGGGCAGAAGCAAAGAATTGCCATTGCAAGAGCAGTGATCAGAAATCCAAAACTATTGCTTCTAGACGAGGCCACAAGTGCTCTAGATTCTGAATCAGAACTCATTGTCCAACAGGCATTGGAAAAAATAATGTCAAACAGAACAACAATAATTGTTGCTCATAGATTATCCACTATACGAGATGTAGATACAATCATTGTGTTGAAGAACGGCCAGGTGGTTGAAAGTGGAACTCATCTGGAATTGATGTCCAAAAATGGAGAGTATGTGAATCTGGTGAGTTTGCAGGCATCACAGAACCTCTCAAACTCTAGATCAATATCTCGCTCTGAAAGTTCAAGAAATTCTAGTTTTAGAGAACCTGCAGAGAACATGACCTTAGAGGAACAACTGATGTTGGACACTAGAGGAGAATTGGAATCAAGTGATCAACACTTGCCATCAAAGACAACTTCAGCTCCAACAATTTTGGATTTACTGAAACTGAATGCTCCAGAATGGCCCTATGCAATATTTGGGTCGGTAGGTGCAATATTGGCTGGCATGGAAGCCCCTCTCTTTGCACTTGGAATCACTCACATTTTGACTGCATTTTATTCTCCTCAGAGTTCTAAAATCAAGCAAGAAGTAGATCGTGTAGCTTTGATATTTCTTGGAGTGGCTGTTATTACTGTACCTATTTATCTATTGCTTCACTACTTTTATACATTGATGGGAGAACATCTCACTGCCCGTGTACGTTTATTAATGTTCTCAGGTATTCATTCCATCGCTGCAAAAGCTTTGCTATTACAATAATCACATGCATTAACTTTTTCTGAAATGAGAAAGTGTTTTGATTTCGTGTTTGCAGCTATTCTCAACAATGAAGTTGCATGGTTTGATAAAGATGAGAACAACACTGGCTCACTGACAGCCATGCTAGCTGCGGATGCAACACTAGTGAGAAGTGCTCTAGCTGATAGACTCTCAACCATTGTGCAAAATGTAGCCCTCACTGTCACAGCTTTTGTTATTGGCTTCACATTGAGTTGGAAACTAACAGCAGTGGTTGTAGCATGCCTTCCCCTTCTCATAGGAGCTTCTATCACTGAGGTTAGCTTCATAACACCGAAGATGTTATAACTCTTGATGACTTCAATTTTTCACAATTTCATGAAGAAGTTGTGTGAAGTTTTCAAGACTTTGGTCTTAAAGTCATCATAAGTTCACAAGACTTGTCCATAATATTTGCTCTGATATGTACAAAAAACGAAGAATAGCTAAGTTTAAATTACTTTTGCAGCAATTATTTCTGAAGGGGTTTGGAGGAGATTACAGCCATGCTTACTCTAAGGCAACTTCTTTGGCTCGTGAAGCTATTGCCAACATACGAACTGTTGCTGCGTTTGGCGCCGAAGATCGAATCTCAATCCGGTTTGCATCTGAATTGAACAAACCTAACAAACAAGCTCTTCTACGGGGCCACATATCAGGTTTTGGCTATGGCATAACCCAGCTATTGGCTTTCTGTTCCTATGCACTTGGCCTTTGGTATGCATCAGTTTTAATCAAGAAGAAAGAGTCAAATTTTGGAGACATCATGAAGTCCTTCATGGTCTTAATCATCACTTCTCTGGCAATAGCAGAAACACTAGCTCTTACCCCAGACATTGTGAAGGGATCACAGGCACTGGGATCGGTTTTCGGCATTCTCCAAAGGAGAACATCCATCACCCCAGATGATCCCAACTCAAAGATTGTAACTGTTGTCAAAGGAGAGATAGAGTTTAGAAACGTAAGCTTCAAGTACCCTATGAGACCCGACATCACCATATTTCAGAACTTGAATCTCAGAGTCTCAGCAGGGAAGAGTCTGGCAGTAGTGGGCCAAAGTGGTTCAGGGAAAAGCACAGTGATTTCATTGGTAATGAGGTTTTATGACCCTGATTCTGGATCAGTCCTCATAGATGAATGTGACATCAAAACCCTAAACCTGAGATCCTTAAGGCTGAGAATAGGATTGGTTCAGCAAGAACCTGCTTTGTTCTCAACCACAGTTTATGAAAACATCAAGTATGGGAAAGAGGAGGCATCAGAAATAGAGGTGATGAAGGCAGCGAAAGCAGCAAATGCTCATGAATTCATCAGCAGAATGCCTGAAGGGTACGAAACTGAGGTGGGTGAGAGAGGGGTGCAGTTGTCAGGGGGACAAAAACAGAGAGTTGCAATTGCTAGAGCTATTTTGAAAGATCCATCAATTCTTTTGTTGGATGAAGCCACAAGTGCTTTGGACACAGTATCAGAGAGGCTGGTCCAAGAGGCTCTGGATAAACTAATGGAAGGTAGAACAACAATTTTGGTAGCTCACAGGCTATCAACTGTTCGTGACGCTGACAGCATTGTAGTGCTGCAAAATGGCAGTGTTGCCGAAATGGGAAGCCATGAGAGGCTCATGGCCAAACCTAGAAGCATCTATAAGCAATTGGTTAGTCTACAGCATGAATCGCTTGACCAAGAAAAACATTGATGAATTATTATTCATTTGCAATTTCCCAAGTAAAAGGGTACTTGCAATTTACAACATGGATTGGGGCAAGGCCTAGTTTATTTTTAAGAGCATGCCTGAATGATTTTTTCTTTGTTTTCATACGACAATTGTTTTTATGTTTATATATACACGAGCGCTTCGAAAAATTCAAAGCCTATCATTGGATGTTTTGTTGTAGAGTGGTACCACTTTTGCAATTTCTTTCTGAATTTGACAACCATTAAACCTTGTTCTTTTCTCATGAAACTTCGATGAAAAAAAGGCATCTTTTGACCAAAATAATTCTTAAGAAAGAGGTAGATACATGCAGGGATCCTTCTTTTTTACTAAATATTGCTTCATGGTTTCACCTTCTTAATTTATGAACGTCACCATCAATGAAAGAGCTACGTACCAACACCCTTGGCACGAGGGTATGGGATATTGTTGCTGACACTGCACCCACTAAGTGCCAATTATACAGAATTCGCTTATCATTTCCAGCACATTAAATATGGTAGTTTGGCTTATTGACTACTGAAGAAAAGTATTAAGAATAAGACCCTTGACCCATTTAGAACCATAAGTCTGTATACTTGCTTCTTATTAGCAAGGCCAGCCGTGAATTATTACTACCAAAGGTGTACGCCTTTAAAAGGATTAATTTGGATAATGATCGTTTACCCATATATGCACTTATACAAACGAGAAAGTTATTAGTGTTTTGGATTTTCATTTCAGTGTTCCCTGAACTAAGACATCTTGCCCCTGGTGTTAAAGTGATTGTAGTTGGAACCAAGTTGTGAGATGAATGCAAGACAGAGTTCGAACTTGTATCTTGGTTGCAGTTTGGTGGTGCGTGACTAACCCTTCCCTGCTCTTACTAGGACATTAATGATTAAATATAATTAAATTTTTTTCTGCACGTAGCATTTGAGGCAGCCTTATTTGGATAGCTGGGAGGATATGTTCAGGACTCTTGACTCCTATCGTCAGCTTTATGGTACGATAGAAAGCACAATTAGGAACGATAGACTGCTATGGAAGGAATGGAAACTAGAAAAAGCCTTTTTATGAGTGAACTCGGAAAAACCATTTATATGGTTCTAGTGAAACTCTAATCAGCAAATTCTAATCGTGCTTTAAAATGTCTTTGACGGCTCAGCGAACATGTTAATGCACGTAATGAACATTCAATTTAAACAGCTTTAATTGAACATTAATCTGCATCTGCACATGCCAAATGTACTTAAACAAAAGTAATGACATATCTTCCTACTAGTCTTCTAAGAAATATTAAATGAAAGTGAATACATTTAATATCTTGGAAATATAAATAGATACGATATGTAGGAAGACGTATGAAGATTTATAATTATTCACTTTAATGCAAACATTTTATAATGCACAAGTAGTGAACACCGATAAACCTTTGTTAATTTCGAACACCGACAACTACATGCGTGGTTTTCCATACTACTACACGTTTGGGCGTCTTGGATGAGTTAGGCGGGGATTTAGACCTTGATAGGGTCATATTTTTCACCAAGTATACCACCCTTCTGTTTTTGGAATTGGATGTACCTCAATGTGCTGGTAAAAAAAGCATCTGAGGCTGGGAGGGCTGATGCAGAGTCACTCTGCATCTCAGTCGTGATCAATTCTATAAGCCCCTGGATAGTAGCACTAGTGATCTGCGGGTTTCCTTTCTCAAAATAATATATGTACCTGGAAACCAATCATCCATTAGTAAGAAAGCCACCAAGATAGTGTAACAAGCAGTTTTATAGCAGAAGGAACCAACTTGTTCAGTATTTCAACAAATAGTGTTACTGGACCGCTGCTACCCCTTGCTACATTGGCCATTTGTTGAGCAGCATTTGCAATCCTCAAAGCACGCTTAAGGCAAAGCAACACCCTGTAACCAAACAGTCAACATTGCCACGAGAAAGAAACAGAGAGGACAAAAGATGACAAGTTGAAGACTTTTCAGAATACAGTAAAATTCTATGTCAAAACTTTTCAGCAATTGTAAAAGTGTGCATCAAATGTGCAAAGGCATAACACTTCATAAAGCCTGATTCAGAGGAGATAATTAATTTAGAAAACATAAGCAGAGGCAGAGATGCATAAAACCGATCAAATTATCCCAATTATCCAGTTGATTATACCTTTCTCCATCTTTAATACCATCTTGATCATCAAGCCAAAAGAGATGAGAACATGCATAAACTGCTCGGCATTGATCAGGTTTCTTCAAAAGCTTCGCTGAATACTGTAGAAATTGATAGAAAACCATATTAAGTTTGACATGAATACATTTGCCCCAATCCATTTGTCTAAAGGTCATTGGCTAGAGAAACCTTATAACGGTTGGCCAATACTGAATTTTAAACTAACGTTGGATGGCTACGTTTTGGGAAGGAGGAAGGCAGGGTCGGAATAAAATAGAAAGTAAAGGGATAACATGGAGAGGTTGCATTCCCCAATGTATGAATAATTAGTGAAGGGGAAATATAAGGAAATAATTTATAATAATTGTAACAATTCCATCTAATTCTTATTTACTATTCTAATCTAAGCCTTGTCATCGTAACTTGTGAGCTGAAGTTGAATGATTGCCTTGGCATTTCCTTTCCCTCCAAATAAGAGGGAATATTCCTTCCCCATCCGGTTCCTTTCATCCTTCCTCCAAAGAGACTCTTAAAAAGTAAAAGGACAAGGGTGAAAAAGTAAAAAACAAGTAACGGTACTGTACCCCTGTTGCCTTGTGTGTTAATGTATCCCTGTTCTCAACACCAAAGACGTTCATTCTCTGAAGAGACCCAATAATTAAATGAATTGCAGTTACCTGGGCTTTAGAGTCCTAAAACCAGTATGAACAGTCATTAGTAAAAGTCATTTCTTAGTCATACTAAGAATATGTTAAAAATGAATAGTTTCAATAATAATTACCGCAATTTCTTCTTCATATAATACAAATGCCTGAGTGAAAAATTCGTAAGCAACAGGCTCAAGGTCGCAGTCATTAGCAGCCTGATATTAGTAAAAGTGAGAAAAAATACACTCTGACAATTGCACAAAACGAGAAATGTCATAATCATCATAAATGGGTATTATAATGTCAGGAAAATATTAAAATACATGGTTGTGATAGTACCCAAAAATGTCCAGAACGAGTATAGCCCTTAAAAATCAATTCCCCACTCGGACTAAAATGTTAAACCTTCAATTTAATGGGGGGAAAGAATTGCCCATGAATGTCTGGGTGGCAGAGAATCAGTTTTCAACACCCAACTCCATTTACAAATCCCCTTTATTGGTCTTCTCAGAGTTGTTTGGAAATATAAAGAGAAACAAAGGCGAAAGGCATCAGATTAGATAATTCAAGTTTGCAGGGTCAAGCATACCTCAGCACATTGCAGATACAGTCTTAACGCCAATTCAGGAGATGACACAGAAGAAAGAGCTTCAATTATCTGTAACAAAATTACTAATATTTGTCCATCACATGATAACAATATATGGTGCATACAACGTTATATAAACAAATAAAATACTTGATAGTTATGCTAATGCTATACAGTAGTTAGATAAAATAACTCCATGACAAAATGTTTGAGTTGTGCACAGGTAATTATAAAAAGAGATAATTATTCTCGTCCACCCCACTAAGATAATAAATTTTAAATCACCTCATTTAAAAGCTGAAATATTTTTTTTGGTGTTGTAGGAACTTCTTCTCCAACTATATCTCCATCTTGGCCATGCAACTGCCTGATCAACTGCAGAAAATGACATCTATTAAACCTCGAGATCTAAAGTTGAAGTTAATGCAACAGTATAAATATTGTAAGTGTTACAGAATACTTCACAAGATAATGGGGTAACAATATTAGACACCATTAAAGCCCTCACAAGGTTAAAAAATAATGAGGCTTAACCATTAAATCACATATATAAAACCTCAAGATCTAAAGTTGAAGTTAATGCCACAGTACAAATTTTGTAAGTGTTACAGAATACTTCACAAGCTAAAGGGGGTAATAAAAGTGAAGAGTGGGAAGAAAAGATTAAGTATTTGTGATTTCAAATATATACTTAGTCTCAAAGCTCTAGTGTACATGGTTAATAGGATCCTTGTACAACCATTGGCAGCTTCAATTATGGAATATGAACCTCACAAGACCAGGCAACTCCATTCATATAATTTTCAAACTATCATCACATAGAATTCAATTGAAAAGAAGCATGTTAAAGATGGTGTAGATAATACAAATTGAAAGAATAACATCGTTAAAGAAGGATACCCTGAGTGCAGAAAATATCAAGGAAGGAACTGTAAAAGGCAAGCGTCTTGGTCCTCCACTCATAATATGCTTCTTAACGGTACATATTATCTGAAGGTCAATAAGATACGAAGCACTTAATAGAAATATACCAGTGAAATTCAATTTGACTCCAAATACACTCATTGTTACCTTGAACATTTCTTCTGGTTCATCGTTATGAAGCATGTGTATGAGACGAGCAACAGAATTTTGTTCCTCATTGAAATCTTCTTCGTCAACCTACAGATCAGACATAATAAAAGGGCTGATCTTAGGAAATTACTATATGGGTTAAACATGTAAAAAATGTTAAATAAATAATTTAAGATAACATATAATACAGAACAATTTTATCCTTATAAAGAAAATCCCAAGATATTCTAACAATTCTCTCAAACTTACCTCGTCCACAATTGTTCCATCCAAATCCATTATAAGCCCTTTTATTAATTCAAATAAAACTTCAACCTGCCAAGGCACAATGAAAAATGTTACAGAGAAATAATTTTATTAGGTTGAGTCAAAGGAAAAAATAATATACCTTATCAGCAGTAGAGATGCAAGTGTTATTCTTCATAATACTTTGGATAATAACCATGGCCATGACTTTATTTGTTTCATGATCAAGATGATCCATTACACGAGGATAATTAGAAAGTGTCAGTGCAGTCACAATATCATTGTATTTATCTAGTGGAGCACTTAAAAGTGCTACGACTTGCTTTGTTGCTCTACTGTCATCAAGCTTTGGTTTTCCAGAAAGCTTCTTCACACATGATCCCTGAACAAATTCCACAAAATATGCAGGTTAGAGCTAAGATGCAAATACCACATCACACAAAATGGTAGATCAAAATGTTTGAAAAGTAACATACCAGTACTTGGTCCACATAATCAAATCGATCTGGATGAACACGGAGAGTAAATGTAAGAAGAGAAACATGCAAAGCAATTGCTCCTACTATAGGCATGTCAACTTGTGCTTCTATCACCTGCAGTCAAAAGCAGGTATATGGTTTGGATTGCAGCCCCATAGTCCATAAAATAAAAGGCATATCTAGTATCTAGTAGGCACAAACCAAGAGACTATAATCAATGTTTAGTTTTTCTCATACAGAGAGTTGAAAAGAACTTCCTGTAACACAGAAGATCAACTATCAAGTAAAGCCCATTGGATCCACAATTTTTTTATGGTCTATATATATGCAACAAAATACAACCAGTATGGCTTTATTATATAGCCCCAGCTTTGACAGTTGCACCTAGCAGGTTAACACAACCATACAGATGCCTTTAATTCAAACTACTTTAACAGTGCACTTTCAACTTGTACAACTTCTAACCATAAGATTTTATAAAAGTTTTACAAGAAGGAAAAGAAATCCGTACTAAAGGAATAGTAGAGGTACCACTATATGTACTAAATTATTAAAGGTAAATATTTACATCAAGGGAAACAGCATTTGCAACACACCATCACATTTAGTTCCTTCATTGTCCATAACTTTAACAGGACATCTTTTCTGCAGTTCTCCCAAAATAAGCACGATAAAATAGAAGTTACAAACTGAAGGAAATCTGGCTTACCCTGCCTATTGCTGTGCTTAGTTTAGCAAATGCTTCCACTTGAAGAAATTCAGGCAATACCTGAAGCATAAATGATATCAACAACACATGGAAGCTTAATTTTTGACAAAAGGTGCATCAGACTTACTTCAATATTAGAGGCAGCATAATTTGACAACCTGTCCATCAACTGAGATAACACTGTTTTGATGTCTACTGTGGGCTGCAAATACAGTCAAGTCAGTCAAAGAGTAAATAAAAATAGATATCAGCTTTAAGAAAATCAGATAGACAGAACAGAATTGATCTATGAGTATCTTCAGTATAAGGACTAGGAATGTTATCAAATGATTGATTGGTGGTCGTAGCAAATGTATGATGATTCACTGACCAAGTTAATTGATAGTGTGAAGCAAAAACCTTTCATGATGAGTTGAGATAAGTACAGAATGAATATATTCGCATTTACAATAGATAGAGAAATGGAGAAAGAGACAATTGCAGCCTGTACAGAGTCAGGTAACAGAGATTGAAAATCCAATACACAAAACAGAGAATAAATTCTAAAAAATAACCTAGGGCAATAAATAACAAGCAAAGAGTTTATTCTTGAAAAGAAAAGTAGGAAAGTATGTATCAACTTCAACTTTAGTTATGGAGCTGTTTGAACAAATGCTGCAGAATTGGATCAAATGCACAGGGTGAAGTGACCATGATGAAGTTCAAAGGAGTATGAAAGAAACACGACAGTTCACTCATTTCTTGAAGAATTTCTGAAATTCCACTTCAATAGGAAGAATTTCAAAATCCTTGTTTTATGCTCAACCAAAATGCTTAGAGATTTTAAAATTCACTTGTTCAGTATTCAAGCAAAAAAACTCTCTTAATTAGTCTTAAAAATTACATGGACCACTAAAGTCTCTTTAAGGGCACTGTAAGTATGTTCAATTGTTCTTGTCATTAACCATAACACATGCAATATTTTTACGCACTAAATTCACGGTATTATCAAAATTTAATTGAGGGTCTGTAGTCACCATTCCAAATTGCCTAAATTCATGACCAATCAAATATGTGATAAACTTTTCAAAAATCATGGAGCTTCAGATAATATTTAACCTTAACAGGGGCAATTATAATGTATATCTCATTAAAACTTGTAAGAAACAAACCTCAAGGGCTAAATATAATATTAACAAAGTGTTAAAAAATCAAAAAGTATAGTAGGCATCTCCAAGGATGACTGATAAAATATACTTAAGCTCAAGCACACAAAAAGGTTATCTATTTCCAATCTACTCATGCTACCCACCTGCAATTGGGGGCAAGCACCTAACAGTGTCTCAAGTGTCTGCAAATGGTACTCGTCAGGAAAAACCTGGATTATACACTCCATAAGATAAAATTGGGCAAGCTCGTCATTACAGTTGACAACCTGCTCAAGCCAATTTAGAAAGCTGAGAGACATTATGACATCAAGGGTTACATATGAGAAAAAAATTACATTTTGGGGAGAAAATGTACATTATTAGACCTGCTCTAAGACACTTGGAAGGACGATGTCTTTGTACATCTCAAGGTTCACACCCTCTATCTGACTCAGAACGTGCAGATTCTTCCCTACCTAATAATTTGAGGAAAGGAAATCACATAACTTATCTTTCTATCAAAATGAATAACACTGCTTCATCAGGAAATAGTTTATATTACAAGATCACGAAGCTCGTTCCTTTCTTTTTCCCTCTTCTCTCTTATCCGACTGGGTCCCTGCAGACCAGAAATCCCAATTGAAGACCTCAGCTCAGGATCGCCAAAGATTAAGCATGATTCACAAGCACCATAACACCTGCATGGCCAGAAATCATGTTCTCATGATTTATTTTTACCTCAATGGCTATGGCATGCAAGTACTGTGGTGCTATGCATCTCATAAGATAAGATTAGAAAAGAGTTAAGGAAGTTCAATGAACCTGATGCTGCAACTGCAACCGAACCCACAGCTTATTCATTTCAGTGAAATTCTGTAAAACAAATTCAACTGCAACCATCACATCATTAGATTCCCTGCAGGAACAGAGGCACCTTTCAATATCCATCGTTTTAATTTTTGTTCACTCAGCCCCAAACATAATACCAAAATACAATATTTCATATTGAAAATTGATACCAAATACGTGGGAAGAAAATTGGAGAAAGATAAAAAGTTATCTTTTTAGTGACTTTCTAATTACTACATCACTATTAAATGAAAGAAAAAAAAAATCTAAATCCTCCTACCAATCTTCCAATTTACTGTATGAAGAAAGTACTGAATTTTTTTTATATTATCAAGAAATTACATACATTTACTTTTTTCATTTTAGTGGGATAAAATTGTAGGATATAACATTACTCTGATTAAAATGATAGAAGACAGCATGCCACATTCAAAAACTACTAATCCATCACCAACCAAATAATGCCTTACCCCTCTTCATGTTCATATCCAATATCAGGCAATTTATCTTTACTGACTTGAGAAAGGTAGCTCCTCAAAAACAGACCGCGAATTGGATGCTGAACAGCGCGACACATTTCCACTAGATCTTTAAGAACATCTTTTACTGGAGCATCCTTGCTTCTAAGGTAAGCAGATCCTACCGTGCAAAGCAGATACCTGGCAGTAAATCACCAACGCAAACACAGAGACCGCACAGTCATTCAAATTGAAATCATAAGCACGAGCATTGGTACTCGGAAGGGGGTTAAACTGCCAAAAACGCTTACAGTCTAGGCAATATATTTCCAGCGTGCTGAACAAGCTCGTATAGATCAGCAATTGCAACGCCGTGTCTTCTTTCGTCTTTGAAGAACATCTCCAGCCTCCGAAGCTCATCGAAGGCTCTCATATCTATAAAGGAAACACCGAATCGAATAGAACAATTGAATTGCGAACCTAGAAGTTCGATTCATTACTATATGCGATGCGAATAATAAACGAAGAATATTTTATTTACACAGTTCGTAGTATTTGTGCGGTGAGAGCCTAGAAGTTCGAAGCTCCGATAGCATCTGCGCAGAGTACTTGAGAGCGTCTCTGAGATTGTCTTCATCCTGCGAGAGCGAACCGTGACGAATTGAGAACGATAATGGATTAGGTTACGAAGAAATTGGAGAATACCAGTGCGCGATGCATGAAGAATGCGTTGTGCTGAATCCCGGCGATACCCTCGGCGAGCCATTTTTCTTCGTCCTCGAATCTCTCTGCAATCATTCTCTTCCAATTGGGCGAGATCGCTCGTCTACAGTTACAGGTTAGAACCCACCACCGCGATGGGGTTGGGTTAGTACGAGACAGTTGATTTGAATCGCATGTGAGGATTCTTGACGCCAAAAATAAATAAACCACGGTGAATTCAAGAAATTTAAAAAAAATAATAATAAGTGTAATTTAGGTCTCGAATTTTAATTTAGATTTCAATTCTTTTAATAAAATGTTAATTATTTCTTATTATCAAAATTTTCTTTTAAGTTCTTACATTACATTTAACATAGTTATTTATTCGCAAATAACTTGTTTTAACTTTAAAATGAATACGTTCGTGTAATGTCATTTAATTATTAATTGTGTGCCTAATAAGTTTATTAGCCTTTAATCTTACTACTTACTACTTGCTTAACATGATAACGGACAGCGCCAAAATTTATACATTTTATAAATTCTGTATTATTGTGATTTCAAATTTGAAATTCTTAAAATAAAAAGTTCGTTTACTGATAAAATAGTCTTAGAATTTTTTATAGTTTAATAAGTTATTTAAGTATGAAAATATGTTAAATACTTATAGATTTTGTTCCTCATGGTAATTTTAGTTTTACTATCTTATTCAAATGTATTATTAAGACATAAAGAGGATCCAAATCAAGTATTTTCATTTTGATAAAGTTTATCTACTTAGTATTCTATGATTTATGATATATAGTTTAATTTGATATTTTTACATCCAACGTGTTTAAAAACACTCCACTTTTAAAACTAAAATATTTAACTATAAAAGCTACTTACTCAATTAAATTGAAACTCAAACTTAGGCTCATAAGATTATTTATAAACGTAGAAACAATTATATTGTAGTACCAAAGCATAAAATAAATATAACAACTAAAATTCAAATGTTTTATAATTTAATATTAAAAATTTTCTAATGTTTAATTCAACCACCAAATCAAAGTGTGTAAGCATAAAACTGTCAAAGTATATAGTTCCATAATAACTTATTGGAGTACTCCAAACAATATTTATCAACAGACAAAAGCTATAATGTTTTAACTCGTATAAAATTAAAAAAGTATTATGCATAATTTAATAAGTCTTGTTGATAATCTTATTTTTAACAAATTTAATTATAATAATAGAATTTAGTCCTTATAAAAACAGTTTGAATAAAATCAAATTGCTTTATGATTTCCAAAAATAATATTGAATTAACCTAATTTGTCCTAAGGAAACAAACTGTTTTAAAGAGTCCATAAACCCCATTAAGAACCAGTTTTTTATTTATTAGACCATTTCAAAACTAGTTTACAGCTCGTAACAACTTCTGAACCGTTTCCAAACTGATTTTGTTTTAAATAAATTTAAATATATAAGAAAATAAATGAATAAACAAACTGGGTAGAGATTTTTTTTAATTTAACAAAAATAATTTATATTTTAAATTCTTAAAATATCTGCTTTTTATAAAATAAAAAAAACTGAACCACATTTTTTAGAATTTGGATTAATAATTGAGTTTTTTGGTATTGTTTCTCTATCGACCGATTATCACTAATTTTGTTTCTCTATTGTGCCTTCATAATATATTCATTATCACTAATTCTAACATTTTAAAATATATTAAAAAGATATTTAAAATACTAATATAGTGTATATTTAGTAAAAAACAACATAAAAAAAATTAGTAGAGAATTTGAACTCCATTTTTTAAAGCATAAAAATGAAAATAAAATTTAACTAAATCCATGTAACATCCCATTTAATTTATAAACGCAATTAAAGAAAACGTCACACATAAGATAGTATAACAACGCAGCCCTGGGGTTCTCAACATCACCCCTACAAAACTAGGCACACCACGATGCCAAAGGAAAAGCGGAATGCAAAACTAACAAAGAGTGTAGAGTAGGAAAACATAAAACGATACAGGGGTCGTAGCCCTAGATATAACGTGAATAAAATAACTCTAGCCTAGATGGCTAAGCAGCGGAATCGTCATTCCCTTGTTGACCACGCGAACCTCGCCCATCTGTTCCCATCAATCAAATTGATGATCATCGCAACCATGCAACAAAACGGGTAAGCTAGAGCCAACACATAAACATCACACAGTCAAATACATCATCATCATCCCATATCCATATGGCAACCAAACATGTTACGACTCTTCATTCAATACACTACGACTCGACTCGACTCATCCGGATACGTATAACTTGGTCGGATTCAGCGGATGCTTGCACTTGTGGTGGATACCTCTGCTCGACCCTGAGCTGCTCGATCCTGAGCTATGTAATACAAGTGTTACGATGAATCAAATCTCCCTCACCACAAGGTTAGCCCTTAATGGATTTCAGGCCTCCTGCTACTCTCACCACAGGAGTCAGTCCGCTCTAGGTGAGACTAACTGGCTCCTTAGAGTGTCAGGATGCAACCTTACCTTGAATCCTTACCTAGTTATACAGATGGGGCACCACCATGGACACCCACTAACAGGGGCCATGGAATTACGTCCCGACCACTGAAGCGCGACCCCGGAGGTCTCACCTAGAGACCCCAAGGAATTTATACGCTGACACGGACCAACATTCATAAAACAACAGTAGGAGAATACCAAAGATCATGTTTGCAATTCCATACCCTTCCCTGAGATTTATTCCTCATACACATCACATTTTAGATTCATACATCTGATCATCACCACCCCATGAATCTAGGGCCTCATCTCATATCATTAACGTGTTCCTTTAGTTCCAAACCTCTCATTCATTTCACATGCCAATAACATACCCAACCCGTCATACCTAATTCATGAATCATGCCAAACATACCTCATGCTCCATTATATACATATCATTCATCATACAATCATACTCCACCAAGACAGATCATTTAGGAACAAACATACAGCCAATCACAACACTGTCTCGCCCAGCACCTCGCTCAGGCTGAGGGGTCTCGCTCAAGCGAGACAGTCTCGCTCAGGCGAGGGCTTGAAACAAGGAAACAGGAACCACTGCGGGATCTCGCTTAGGCGAGATCCCTCTCGCCTGGGCGAGTGGTTCGCTCGCTCAAAATGTCAAGCAAGTCGCCTTCGTCAGACTCGCTTAGGCGAGCCCGACTCGCCTGGGCGAGATTAACAGTTCTCGCCCTGGTTCACCTGCAACAGATGCATTATTCCAAACCAACGAATCGTGCCTAGAACTCCACACATCCAAAACAATGATTCATCCATCCAACAACAACCAATCTCAAGTAAACAGTACATGAACAATATAACTCGAACCCTAACTTCCCGTACCTAGTTTTGCTACAGCGTTGACACTCGAACAGTGAAGATCAATAGCTCACGGGACAGTTTTGCGAGGTGGAACGGAAGAACGAGGCTGAGCTTACGATTGCTATGACGACTCCAAACCCTAGTAGAGCTCTCTCTCACGGAGTAGAAGGGTGACGGCTGATTTCTGAAAGAGTGAAAGTGGGTGTGGGATTAGGGCAACATGAAAGACTTTTATCCTATGGGCCGGCCTTTAGGCCCATTACTGTAGGGCAGCTCTTAAAAGGAAGCAGAAAAAAAAAGGGGCCTTACAATCTAAGCCTAACACATTCGATCTCAATATTAGTTTTTCTCTGTTAGGTTTTGTTATATTCCTGTTTGATTTACATGTAGATGTAAATTTTTTTTGTCTGGATTTTACTTGAATTGTGTTATTTTGCTTTTTAGAAGTGGATAAGGCTATGACAAAGAGGGATTTGAAGCAATGAGAAAGATAATTCTGTTTTTAAGGTTCAGATATCGCTTAGGACATCATTAAATTATGTTATTGTTGTAACGATGACAATAATGTTGACTTATCTTCTTTTGTTTATTATATTCATTGAGAGATTTTGTCAGGCAAAAAGTAAGCTGAAATTCAGTTAGGGAGTCAAATGTCTACTTATTATAATGTTCACTGTTATGTAAGATTGAATTTTGAAAAGTTTAGATTTTTTTTTTTCATTTGTTTGTGTTGAATCTTAATTAGAACATTTTCCGTGCAGGTCAGAATTTGATTTAAAAGAATTGTATTTCGACCTTTTGGTGTGACATTTTTAATTACAAAATTTCTATAAGAATTTGATTCTCTTATATTGATGGACAAATTTTATCTTGCAAAAAGTAAGTTGAGATTCAATTAGGAAGTCAAATCTCTATTTATTATAATGTTCAACGCTATTCTTTGAAATAAACTCGTAAAAAATCCCTTTGGATATTTTTCGATAAAAGTATGTAAATTTGATATAAATATAAAAATGAAATTGAAATATGTTCAATAAAAAACTACAATATTACCCAATAATGTATTATCATTATATAATACATGGATACATGGATCAGTTATTTTAGATAATTTCAATATACATTATTACCATATATTTATTAATATTAATTTAAATTAATAAAATACTACATATTAATTACGGAATGGATAAAAAAAATATTAAAAAAAATGGTAATAATAATCGATCCTATGTAACCGCTTTCAACTTCTCCTTAAATCTCTCCACCAACAAAGGAGCAACAGGCAGGTGAGGATAGAATCAGTTTTCGTATTTTCCGTATAAAAGTCTTCATACAGTGTTTTTCTTCTCACACACTTAACAACTCTACATCATCGTATTTTCCTCTCCCATGTCTATACTCTCTCAAAGATACTCCAGGTACGTATATACGTATATGCATCCAAACATTCCTCTGTCTTATGTCATTATTTTTCATATTTAACCGCTTTGCATGCATGTATATATATATTAACTACTGCACCATTTTTTTTTCTGTTCTATGTTTTTTAACTTTTGTTGCATCATGTTGCAGATTGATGTGTTACGATGTCGTTAAGCAAGTTTTTCGATTGGAACACTGTTCAAATCTCCGATTCAGAAGAAGCAAGCCTCCTTAACGAAGCCATGGCAGAAGAACCAAATATCCAGCACCTGTTTCCATACTCAGATGAAAGCTTTTTCCTTTCAAACGCGCTTTTTGAGTACACCATTGACCCAAACGGTGGTTTTCTCTGTCCTTCAGATATTCACTCTCCTTTTGATCCTTTTGATCCTTTCACTTCACTCCCTCATCATCAAATCTTCCCAACTCATGAAGAATATTACGATCCTCTCCCAAAACGCCAAAAGTTCTTCTGCGACGAACAACAAGAGCTTTCACCACCAGAAGGGTTTGTTAATGGCTACTCTTTTCAACCAGAAGAGACACAACAACAACAACAGCAGTTATTTTCTATGGATAATCAATGCGAGGAGAAGGGTAATAAAGAGAGAACCATATCTCCACAGAGTGTAGCCGCAAGAGAAAGAAGAAGAAAGATTACGAATAAGACACAAGAGCTTGGTAAGTTGGTGCCTGGTGGAACCAAAATGAACACTGCTGAGATGCTTCATGCAGCTGCAAAGTATGTTAAGTACCTCCAAGTTCAAGTTGAAATGCTTGAACTCATGAACTCATTAGAGGTAACTTCACTCACCTCCATTATTCTTATCAAACATCATTGTTTTTTCGGGCGTATGCATGTTTTGTTCACTCCATGTTTTTCTGTTTCTCCATGTCATACACATTTTATACATATATAAAAATTGTTTTTTTTTCTTATTTGTAGCATGAAGATAAAGCAGCACCTCCTTCTGAAATTCTACACGGTCTGGTTGTTTCTCCCTTTGTTCAAGAGAAGTTGTATGCGGGGGAAAAGTGCTTTTTGCCAAAAGAAACTGTCACAACTTTGACAGATCTTGAAGTTGTTCGATCAAAACCTACCATGGTTGAGGAACTTAAACAGCTCATTGGAACAGACATTGAGAAAGAGAAGCAAGAATAAATCTTTATAATATATGTTCATAAGGATTTGTTGTTGTTAGCATTTTTAGTTTACTTTTTATATTAAGTTAGTTAGATTAGACTGAATCTGTAATTCATTTTGCATGTAATAGTCAAAATTTAGAATAGATTAAACTCCTGTTGCATGTAAGAATCAATTGTTTAGTTATATTGAATTCGTGGGATTCGGATCGTCTTATTTGATTTTTTTTTTACTTTTTTTTATTGTGTTTGTATAATACATTGATTATCATTAATTTTTGACATCTTAAAATATATTAAAAAAATATTTAAAATACCAATAATATATATATATTTTTAATGTTTAATAAAGGATAACAAAAAAACCAATAAAAAACAATACAATATATTTTTAATGTTTTCAGATTCTTGATCATCAAATTCTTATCAGCATAAATTTCATCAATCATTTATTGCGCATCTTTATTTAAATAAAATAATAATAGAAACATATAATAAAAAACTTACCATAGGAGGAAGGATGATGGGATGAAAATGGTGCTGTGTGTAAAAAATAAAAAGATAAATCATTAAAGAAAAACAATTTACAAATATCATTTCTCCATGTAATAATAAAAAAAAAGTAACTAATACAAACCTAAGAATACATTATTTTATTCATTTTGAGCACTTTTAGTCTTTTGAATAACTTTAAGTAAAGTTTATTCCAATAAACCTCGTATTTGTTATACATTTTTATTTAAGTAACAATAATAGAAACATAGAAAAATCTAGATAATATGTTACTAGTTAAAAGTCTTTATAAAAAAATTTAGTCCAAAAATTTGTCAGGAAGTAACTAACGTGTAAAGAATGAATATATAGGTACTCAACTATAATAAAGAATTAGTACAGAAGGTTAAGAGATGGTGTATATTCCAACACTGATTTTTATACTACAATTTAAATTTTAAAGTATAAAATTAAGGAGAAATTCAAAAAACCTAAAATATCAATTTAATTTTATACTGCAAGTAAAATATTCCGGTAATAGAAATACTCACACTAATACTTCACTAAATGGATTTTAGAATTGGGCCTAAATTGAGAAAAGGGAGTATTATGCGTGGATCTATGAAAAAAAGGGGTGTACATAGAAAACACATCTGTCCAAATCATGCCACGCGATTGAGTCCAAAATATGATCATATAAAGATCGTTAAAATGATGGTAATTACTTCTTGCACCGTATCCTGTCATTTCCAGAATTTATTTATCAGAACACAAAAATAATTCCATATTTTTATTTTTTGGGAAAGAAAAATCATGTCCTTCTACAGAAAATATTTCGAAAGCATTTTGATGGGATGGAAGAAAAAAGTTTGATGGGTGGAGGAAGTAATTGTTTAAAATGATCTATACAAAAATTGATTTTTGTACTTCTAAAAATTAAGAGATAAAAGATTAAAAAATAATATCAAATAAGTGTAAAAGAATTCTGATGTAAAAGTATTACATTAGCCTCGATTAAAAAAAAGTTTCATTTTTTATATAGAATTTCTCATATTTTTTTATCTATCACTGTTCGTAAAAAAATTAATCTGATTTGAATTATCAAGTAACTGACCACTAGAAATTTTCATATTACATGAGATTTTTCTTGCAGATTTGTTAAAAGAATTTGTAAGAGATGACTTTGTTCTTCCATTTTTTTTAAGAATTTTAATTAATAGGTATTTCTTTCGTGGATAATCATTTCCTACAAAATTATAAAATTGCAAATATTTCATACAAAATTTGTTGCGAAAAGTGTTTTATACAAAATATTTTGCAAGAAAATTGGTAGCAATTTCTTGCAAAATTTTTTTCTCGACAAAATTTATAAGTATTTCCTACGAAAACATTTTTATAACAAAATTGTTAGGAAATATGAGTTTTTTTGGTAGTGTGATTCAACAAACTTTTATACATTATATAAAAAAATTTAAAAAGTCTTCTAAATAAATAGTTTATTTATTATATATCATATAAATGTTCAGACTAGTTTATAAACTTGCTGAAATTTAAGTAATAGGATTGATATTATTTTGATTGAAAGGATATCTTTAATAGTGTGGAGACAAACTGACATTATATTCTATTCACATCTAGTGTACTGAATAAATCAAAAAAATTGTGTTGTTTTTATCATAAAAATTATTTTTAAAATATCCATAGATAGTGAAAATATCCTTAATTTGATGAGGGACAAATTAGTATGTTCATGAAACAGCTGTGTGAGCAGGTTCCTGTCCCAGTCATCTTTGTCTTCTTTTTTTTCTTCCTTATCTTAGTTGCAACCTTGTTCTTCGGCTTTGTTCAGAACAGGTAAATTAAACACTCTAATATTTCCAAATTTATTTTCAGATTTCTGAATAATTTCTAAATTTGGATAGCTACACAAGTTTAATAGATTATCTTTACGAAGAAATTAGGTCAACCAAATAATTGGATCAACCATGTAGAGTGAGCAATTGCATTGTTCACTATAATATTTTTCGTATATTTTATGTATTCATTATAAATGTATCGATATGTTATGGAGTCTGATTTGATGAATTGGTAAAATAAGGTCAAAATTTTAAATATATATATTATGTGGAAAATAACTTAAATAGTAAAATATTAAATTTGTAGTGGAGGTGTAAAACTTATGATACACCGATACTTTAATTTCAGTCACATATGCGTTTCAAGTGTGTATCTGTATTCGATACTTTAAGATATTGTATTGATATTGATCAATGAAGTATCTAATCAATCAAACAGTAGTCTTTTTATGATGACAATCATTTATAATTTTTTATATTAACAACGGTAATACATATAATTTTAATTTGAATTCACACAATAATAATAATAATAATATATTTATTATATTTTTAAAAATTATATAATTTTTAATATACATATTTCACGTATTGTATTTTATTATTTTCAAAATAAATATATCAACATATCGGATATGTACGTACGTATTATAATATAAAATACTTGTAATTTAATTTACCTTATCTTATTATCTTAATTTATGATCATAACTACATGTTTAACGGGTTGGAATATATTGTATTATTGAAAATGTTTAAAACGAATCTTTTCAATTTTAAAATAGAAAACAAGATTGAAAAGTTTTAGACAATTCAAATGCTTGACTGGTTGGAGTCAAAAGGAAATCCAAACCAAAGGATAAGATATATTATATTTATTTATTTATTTTAATTGTTTGAATTTGATATGCTTAACTTTATATAAGAGACAAATTTGGTTATATATGATGTTACCTCTGATTGTAGTAAATATTTTTTAAGTTCGTATACATTTTACTTAATGTATTATAAAGTTAGTTCGTTTTCAAAATACTGATTTGTAATTATAGTTATGTAATGAGTATATCATACTATATAACAACATAATACTACTTTATTAATTTGTTTATTGGTCTTAAATTGAATGATACTTTAACAAATCATATATAACAAAATTATTTTTAAATTGTAAAAATTTAATTAATTCACATAAATGTTTGATTTGATTCAGATTATATAGTTAATTTCAATCAAATTAAAGTACATTGCAATTTTTTTATTAATTTGAATGATCTTTTATTCTAAAATAAAATTAAACCGAATAAAGACCTCTAATTCGTAGGCACTTATGATTCTTAAATTTGTATGGAGCAGTCATTTGGGCATAACTTTGATGTTTAAGAAATTTTCATGTTATTTTGTAGATGATTATTGAGACAACAATATATTAATAGTATAAAATATTATGAGAATTGATGAAAAAACTATAAAACATAATTTATATATTAAAATTTAAAAATTTATACACAAGGACTATTATTTAGTTATTATTTTATCATGATTCATAAAACGTTAAGAAGAGGCCTATGTACAAGTGGTCAACTATTTTGTATATCTAAACTTCTCAATTGTGATTTTTGAAAAATCGAAAATATCAATAAAAGTTGTATTAACTTCTCTAAAATTAAAATGATCTCTTGTACAAGTTAGTTTTAAAAGTTCTGTTTTTGCAGTTCTTTTTTAAAATTTTAGTTTTTAACTTACGAGGAAAATTATTAAACTTTTTTTTTATGTGAAGTTTGGTAAAACATAACTTTATACTTATTTTTAATACTTTCATAGGTATATATGTTAAAAGAAAAAAAAAAGTGTAAAATGTATGTTTTCAATTTATTTTCTTAAAAAAAATTATATTATGAAAAGATAAGATTTTAGAATGTTTTTATCTTTTTTTTTTTATATAAATTTATTTGTATAGGAATATGGGAATTTAAATATTTCGAGTTTATTCTTTTACTGCAATTGAAAAAAAATATCATATTACTTTTATTAAATTACTGTAAAATATTTTTTTTTCTTGAAAATTGCATGATTTTTTTTGAATGTTAATATGAACAACATTAATATGTAAAAAGAAATAAAAAAAAATAGAAAACATTGACTGAGAAAATTACTAGTTTTAAGAGATAACGTGTAAAAATAATGCATTCAAAATAATAAATTAAGAATACACAATTGCGTATAGATATGTAATCCCTTTTCAATTTGCCTCACAAATGACTTCTATTTTCATATATAACTTTTTTTAATACATGTAACCACCTTTCTAATATTGTAAATTAATATAAAATAATTTTCTTTATATACACACACTAATTTCATCGTTTTAACTTCATTTCTATATGTTGATAGAAACATAGAGTTTTTAAGTTTGTGATTGTATTTTTTACTCCTTAATATTTAAAAAATTGAAAGGGTTAAATATGTTTTTAGTTCCTTAATTTTAAGTGAATTTTGAAATTAGTCAATTTCGAAACTTTAGACTAATTTAGTCATTCATCTTTTAAAATATATGAATTTAGTCATTTTAATCAAATTTTGTTAAGTTTATTTGACATTTCAAATGTGTTTCATAATAGTATTTGACTTAACATTAAAGCAAATATCTGTCAAACAATATAAACAACTCAAATATACTACTGAAACGCGTTTAAAATGTTAAATAAATCTAACAAAATTTGATTAAAAGAACTAAATTCACATATTTCAAAAGATGAAAAACTAAATTAGTTCAAAATTTCGAAATGAACTAATTCCAAAATTTATCCAAAATATTTAATCTAAAATTGACTAGGCATATATTTAATAAACAGATACACTTTACAAGACACTGTTTTTTCTTTTGAGATGTATTATTATTCCTTTTATCTTTTTCTTTTGCATACTGTTTTGTTATTCATTGTTGTCCACCTTTATATTATTGTCCCCACACCACCGTTTTCGCTCCCAAAATAACAAGTGGAATTCCATTCCCAATTCACCATCATTTGTCATGGACTGATTTTTAGAATACACGTTTTCTTTAATCTTTTAAAATATTTTTTTTAAACAAAACCGTGATAAAGAATTTAAACTCTACAAGCAAACAATATTTTAAATATCTGAAACTCTTAAAATAAACAATATTTTAAATATAGTGATTGATTATTAAAATATAATTTTATATTAGTGTGATTTTCATATTTTGTATTAGTTTATTTATTTTAATAATTTTAAGTATCAAATTACTAATGAATTTTAATAATATGAGTTTATTTATTAGATTAACTATTAAATTTAAGATGAAAAACACTTATAATATTTTAAAACTAACACAGTAATAAACTCTCATTATTGTTTTAACAAAATATAATTTCTATTATGTTTATTTTACAACACTCCATTTTTAAATATCACTTAAAAAATAGAATATATATTACAAACCACTTTTATCATACTTAATTAGGTTTAACTAAAATTTTAAGATAACATTTGAATTTATTCTAAAATTATTAAAATTGATTGTGAGAGGTATATTATCAAAAAATAAATTATACATCATCAATTATACGTTAAAAATCTATATTAAACAAAGATAAAATAAATTTACATTATACAAATGAATATAAATTTGATCTTAAAAATCGAATTAAATTTAAAATTTACTAGATATTAGAATTGTATCAAATTTATCGTTTCTTAAACTTATTATACAATCCATTATAAGAAAAATTATTGTTGTTAGGCTTATTATATCAGATGCTATAGAACCCTCATTATAAATATTGAGTGAATATGTTAAATATTCTATATTAACTAGAAAAAAAAAAGATCTTACAATATATAAATAGTCCACATGTTGTATTACAGATTAATTTTGTAAGATTAACGTTAATTTAAAATCTATTTTTTAACATTAAACAAAACATAATATAAACTTAAATTAAAATCTAAATGTATATTTAAAAAAAAAAAAAAAAAAACTAGTTTGATATGAATCGTACTAACATGATAACTAAGTAGTTAAATGTATTATGATAAAGATAAACAGAAAAATATAATAAATCGACGAAAGAAAGTACTTGATAATCTTGGAGTGGGTGGGGGTAAGTGATTTTTTATCATAGTTTTTCATTTTCTTTAGCATAATCCAGCTGTGTTGCCACCGCACACAGCTGTCAAGCTTTTCTTCATCAATCCTTTTCCTACTTCTTCTTCCTTCTCCACACACACACCTTTTATATGCATCCAATTCCACACATCACCATCTCTCAAACCCAACACAATTTTTTTCTCTTATTAATAATAATAATAATAATAATAATAATTAATTTACAATTTTTTTGCAATATTTTCGACTCCCCAATAATGCAACCTAGCTAGAACCATACTATACCAACATAAACATAAATTATGTGATGCAATGTTACGTCACACATCACAATCAAAATGTTTCCTCCATTGACATGACACAGAGAATAGACATTCTATATTCATGTATTGTATTGTGAGATTCAATTAATCGAGATCGTCTCAATAATATCCAAACAAATAGTACATCGACAAAACCATACGATAAACCTAAAAAAAAACACCAACTTATGATGCCCTTAGCTCACATGGTTTGACCAAAACCACACGCCGCCAATTTTTTACAGTGTCCTTGAAATGACTCGTCATAACCAAACCTAAACTTGTTTGCATCGTTTTACAATGGGTGCCCAACTTTAGGCAAATAAATTTCCATTTTCTAATTAACGTAACCCCACTTAACCCCTTTTTATCATAGCCAATAATGAGAGACAGACATTAAAAAATAAAAAATAAAAAATAAAAATCAATATCTCGATATTTCTCTGGATGATTCGAAGAGCCCTTTTGAGTTTTCGATACCAAATTTCCTTCACCAGTCACTAACACAAAGCGAACTTCCCCATTTCCGTGTATGCTCCACCACATCACCATGCCCCACTTTCATATTCCCACATTTATGACAATTATTATTATTATTTTGAGTACTTACCACCTTCTTCTTCATACCTCACACACAACTATAAATACCTTCTCTTCATGCTTCTCATTCCAATAACAATAACACATAAACTTTATCCATGGCGCTTTCTAAACTCCTAGTTGCTTCCCTTCTCGCCTCGCTTCTCGTTCTTCATCTCGTCGATGCCGATCAATCGGTATAAATATTCAAACACTTTCTTTCTTTTTCGAACATATCATATCACAACACCAACAGCCAAGGTTGTTCTTCATTTGTTTCGCCTAGGTTCTTTCTAATTAATTTTTGCATGGTTTTTGAGGAACTGCAGGTGCAACCACAAACGCAGGCTTCTCTTCTTCAGCAGATAGGTATATTTATATTCATATATATGTGTCTACCGAATATTCTTCGTTGTTTAGAAATCGAGATTTAAGAGGATTTAAAAATAAGACCATGAAAGAGTCAATACTCTTGAATGGATGATATATCGGATGAGGGTGATCCATTTTAATGATATTAGTTATATCTTATATAATTTTATTTATCTTTTTTTAATTTTAAATGAATTTTGGAATTAGTTCATTTTGAAACTTTGATTAATTTAGTTCTTCATCTTTTGAAATACGTGGATTTAATTCTTTTAATCAAATTTTGTTAGGTTTATTTGACATTTCAAACATGTTTTATAACAATAATTGACTTAACATTCAAATAAAAACATGTCAAACAATATAAACAACTTAAATACAATTCTAAAATATGTACAAAACATCGAATAAATTTAACAAAATTTGATTAAAAATACTAAATTTATATATTTCGAGGATTAAATTGGTTCAAAATTTTTAAATTGACTCATTTTAAAATTAACTGATAGTTCTATTTTTTTATTAACTAATTTGCAATTTTTTTGATGTTCAGACTGTAACGGAGCGTGTGGTGCGAGGTGCCGTTTATCATCTCGTCCTCGTCTCTGCCAAAGAGCTTGTGGAACTTGTTGCAGACGCTGCAACTGCGTGCCACCTGGCACCGCCGGAAACCAAGAAATGTGTCCCTGTTATGCTAGCTTAACCACTCGTGGTGGCAAACGCAAGTGCCCTTAAACTTCATGCACCACACTTTCATATTATATTTATTATATCATCAAATAATATATAACACTATATATATAGATATATATGATGCGTTCTTGAGTGAAGGGTGAAAGAATAATGTTCGGAACTATCGAACCCCTTTTTCAATTGTTGTTGAATCATTGAGTGTTGACGTGGATATGTATATTTAGACATTACAAAAGTTAAGAACTATGTTGTGGAATTCTCATTACTTTTCTTTAAGGTTGTGTTGTACTTGCTTTCGTTGTAATGTTTCATCGTGTATATCAATAAGAGTTATTATTTTATGACTTCGTCATTTTATTTATAATATTTTCTTCTGTGATACCATCTTCTGGTGTTTGACTTTGTATTTAATATTCAACTTTTCAAATTATGGTGTTCTTATTAGCTGGCTAAATTCAGCACAAGAGAAGGTGTTTTTGAAAATACAAAGTGTTATTTCAGAGTTCGTCACTCATGTTTGTAAATTTTCAAAACCATGCAAACACGGGTCAATTCTTAAAGGAGAAGCCCAACATTTCTGACGCGAGTTTGAATAAAAATTGTTCTAATTTATGTATCGTGAAAAACATATGACAAGGTTTGAAAAAAAAAATATACACACGTGTGTGTATTATGGCTATAATTTTCTATTATGAATATATGATAATAAAAATAACAAAGGTTTGCAGAAAAAGCATTGGATCATTTTCGTAAGGTAAATCTGATTGCGTTTTTTTTTTTTTATCTCTTCAATTTGGTATATATGTGTTCCAAAGTTGTTGAGCTTAATTTAGTTTTTTTTTTAATTGAGAAAACTTAACATTTTTTTAATTAATTTTTCCTTTTACTTTACTATCTTAAAATATAATTTTCGATCCTAAAAAAATTAATAAATTGTTTTAAAGGTTTAAAATTAATTTGTTTCGCAAACTGTGTAAAATCTGAAGAATTTGTATAATATTTATTAAGGTTATAAGAAGAAGAATTTTGATTGTAATTTTTTTTTCCTATCATTATAATAAAAGTGAAATAATTTCATCAACTAAACTGATTGGAATTTAAATAAAAAAAGAGAGTTAATTGAGAGTTAAGAAGTCGATGAAAAACAATTTAGCTTCATCTGAAAAATAGAAACTAAAAAATTAAAAACAAAAGTAAAAATTTTCTTAAAACTTAAAAAGGAACAAAAGTGACAAATAGCAATCGGTGACGATGTTGACTGCTCCTGACTCATACATGCAAGCAACCAAACTATTGCTTTGTTTTTGTGTATATACGCATGGAACAATTCCGAGCACACACACACACACATATATATATATATATATATATATATATATATATATATATA
>Ga0214545_1001400_pt1 | contig 44872 bp, 15 predicted proteins | sample CNSS4metaG_FD_160064 | JGI IMG/M metagenome (GOLD analysis project Ga0214545, IMG submission 160064) | Root nodule microbial communities from cowpea collected in UCLA plant growth center, Los Angeles, California, USA - CNSS4 | ecosystem: Host-associated > Plants > Roots > Nodule | place: USA... | reverse complement strand
TCCTCTAATGATATCATCATCTTCATACAAATGGTGCAGTGCAAGTGTGACTGTGTTCGACCCAAAGCTGAAATAAATTCAAACACTTAAACAGTGCACTGCAGCTGGGAATAAGTGAATAACATCCGCCAATAGAACACCCAAACCTAGGAACCACACTCGTGAACCTCGCTCTATTGAGAACACGCAAGTGGAATGGTTGTCGACGGCCACCGCGACGGCAAAGCGAGCAAGGATGACGGTAGGAGAGTGGTCGATGGGGAGTGCGAAGGCCGCAAAACTACTCGCGAGCAAGGACGAAGGCTGCAGAACTGCTCGACGGTTGTTGATGGCTACAGAAGTGCTCGCGATGGCCACAGGACAGGTCGCGATGGCCACGGAACCGGTCGCGACGGCCATGAAAGGGGTTGCGATGGCCACAGAACGACTCGCGACAACCACTCGACCCCGTTTCGATTTCCAATTTTTTCCCCTTTTGAACTCGCGAACTCGCTGAAAACTCGCGAGTTTGAACGATTCCGGCGAGTTCATTCACGAGTCCACCGATTCTGCTTCAAAACCGAGTTTGCTTGCGAGTTAACTCGCTGGGCATGACCAGGCACGCAAACTCGTCCGAGTTAACGAGTTAACTCGCGAGTTTGATAACCATGATTAGTAGAAACTCATACTCATGGTTACAAAGACGCATGCAAACAGAAAAGAACTCACATGCAATAGAAAATAGAAATAGACCAAAAAAAGGATGGAAACTTAACTTACACGGATGAAAAAAATGATCAGTACAAATTGAATAGCTCGTCGTGAAAATCATTCTTACGATTTTAGTTCTTCAGTCAAATGATCAGGGGGACAGAACTTTAGATAGATGATGTATTTTAAAATAATAAAACTATTTTATAAAGATTCTATTTATATTAAACATTTTAATATTAAAATAATCGAGTTTCAATATTTTTAAACCACTATCATCACATCTAAAATACTATCTTTTAGAATTTTACATTTATGATTAAAATATAATGTAATAAATTTAAAATTGTTAATTTGACATCAAACTTAATTTTAATTATAGATGAATGAATTAATATAAAAATTTAAATTCATAATAAACTCGTGTCATATGTGTTCATTATATCAAATTTTATTAAAAAGAAAAATGGTGAAACTATACTAAAATTGTGATAATATTATATCACGCACATAAAACAAATATATTATAAAAAGAAAAAAAAGGTCATGATTTCTTTTATGAATCATTTCATATCAACCACATCATATACTATAAAAATCTATAAAAAAAACGACAAATTTATTAATATATTGAAATATTTATCATTATTAATCCTATAAAAATATTTTTTAAAGTCACATGGTGAAACTTAATAGAATATATTATATAGTTGAAGGGTGGTTGGTTGTTGATATTTTTTGTTACTTTGCTGTATATTCTATCAGAGGGTCTGTTGCTTTTGTGGCATCACTCACAGAGATTGAAGAGAAAAAAAAAATAGTACTGTGGCAATAATGGTGGTGTGGTAGGGAAAAGGTGTTACTTGAAAATGTGTTGAATAAAAAGACAACATTTATGGTCAGAAACGGGAAAGGGTGAAATGGGAGTTGGAGGAAGATTACTGGAATGGACTCCATTTGTAGCCATGATAATGGTGGAGTGCCTTGACGTCGGTCTCTCCACTTTAGGTAAAGCCGCCATGAACAGAGGAATGAACCATTTCGTCTTTGTTGTCTACTCCAACGCCCTTGCCACCCTCATTCTCCTCCCTCTCGCTTTCTTCTTCAACAGGTACCTTCTCCTCCATTCACGACTTTAACAACCTTTACCAAGTTACACTCTCATCACGCACTTTTCAAAATCGCCTTAACCTTCAACTTTGCAACTTTGCAGAACTATGAGATTGCCCCTTTCTTTCGCTCTTCTCTGCAAGTTCTTCCTCCTAGCCACTCTTGGGTATGTATGTACGTATGTGTCTATGTAATTACATTTTTACTTATTTTTCCTATTCTTTTGCAAGGAAAGTTTATGGCTTGACAAAATTGTAAGCATGTATGCAGCATAACTGTTATGCAGAATTGTGTTTTCACCGCCATCGACTACAGCTCTCCCACTCTTGGATCCGCCATGAACAATTTGACTCCAGCTATCACTTTTGTGCTAGCTGTCATCTTCGGGTACCCTCTCTTTTAATCAGATTTAATGCATGCTCTATATCTTTATAGTTTGATTCCTATGTGAACATATTTTTTTAAATCTATTATAGTCCCAGAATTGCAAAATTGTAAGGACCTAAACAGATTAAAAAGTGTACATAGAGATATTACAGTGAATAGTTTTTAGGTGTAGAGATTAAAATTTAAAGAACTACAACAATATTGAAGGTGTTTTCCGGAACAGAATGCATTCCAAGACATGGTTTGTAATTGTGTTTGTGACTCGAGTTCAATGAAATATATGTTGTTACTTTTTAGTTGTTGCACTGAACATAAGAACTGGAACTAAGATAGTGAAACCATATTGGATTATTTTACTGGTTTATTCTAGGATGGAGCAGTTGAATATTGGAAGCTCAATAAGCCAGATCAAGGTCACAGGCACAGTGCTATCCATATCTGGAGCATTACTCGTGACCCTTTACAAGGGCATTCCCATCACCAGCTTCCGAATTCAACACTCTCCATCGAAACCATTGTCATCTTTGTTGGCTCAAACCAGTAACTGGGCAATTGGGGGTGCCTTCTTTGCCACTGCTTCTGTCTCTCTTGCACTCTGGAATATTACACAGGTGAGATCGAGGCCTAGTTTGGTTAGATATTTACATCACTAAGCTAAATTGGAGCAAAGGTCTTCAATTTTATTTTTTTTTCTGATTTGGTTGAACTTGTTTGCAGGCAGCAATTCTTAAAGGATATTCGTCACAGTCAACCATATTAGCCTTCTATTGCCTGTTTGGAACTATCCAAAGTGCAATACTGTCTCTCATTGTAGTCAAGGATTCAAATGACTGGAAAATAAGCCCCGACATTGAGCTCATCTCTATATTATATTCAGTAAGCACGTAAAAACACCCCAAAAACTAAGAAACTAAGAAAGCAAGCACACAAAAACAAGCTGCAAACCATTGAGGGTTTATTGCTAAGCTCATTCCTCCTATGTGGAAAACAATATTGCAGGCTATTATAGGAAGTGTGGTGTCTTTTTCAGTAATGACTTGGTGCATAAAAAGGAAAGGACCTGTTTTTGTTAGCTTGTTCAAGCCTGTTGGGATTGCCATTGCTGCCTTTTCTAGTGTCATCTTCCTTGGTGAAACGCTTCATATTGGCAGGTAACTCTCATTTCCAAAACTATCCACAGTAATTGCATACAATGGCGGACCTCTACTAGCGTGTGCAGGTGCACCCCTGGTTTTGTTAAAATTATTACTAAGTATCTAAATAAATTTTATTTTGTCTTTCCTAATCTTATATATTTGAATCTATTGGTCTGTTACTTTATGATAGTCCTGTGTGTAGTTAAGAATGTACAGATATACTACTTGACTTGCTTGCTTCCAATGACTTAAGATTGAAGATCCGCCACTGATTTATGATTTAAGATTCGGCATTGCATGTGTAAAATTTGCTTTGCTGACAGTGCTATATATTTGTATGTTGAATTTGTTATGTGTGTTTCCCTTCTTTTAGTGTCCTAGGCGCAGTGATAATCGCCATAGGATTTTACACAGTGATGTGGGCACAATCCAAAGAGGAAAACGAAAAACGCCTCCAAGTTGATGCACAATCATTGCCATCTTCTGAAGCGAGTCCTCTACTGGAGACAATCACGTGAAAGCGGTGTTTTAGCATAACCATTTACTCGTGTATACTAGTTTAGCTTCATCAATGTATTCAGCATACACGAGTGTGGTGAAAGAATCTTTGTCTTTCAGCAGAGTTCTTCACCAATATATATAGTTATTTTCTGCATTACTGCTGTGGTGTATATTACATAGGTGAAAGTAATAAAAACTCTTTACATTTGATCCGTTTCTTCACAAATTAAAACAGGATAGTGTTTCAAAGATAAACTAACTAAGCGTAAGGTAAATCTTGCATACCGATTTTTCGTCCATTTCAAAATGAGGATCAATAGCAGTAAAACGTAAGGAAACAATCTGGCTGAAAGGTAAAAGTCAAAGCCAATACATTTACATAATTGTTATCGGATCTATGCATATAATGATGCAAAATCTGAAGAAAACAGTAGTAATGACCTAAAATGGCGAGTAATTACAACTAAACAAATTCATATCATTTAAAGTGCGTAAGCAAAAGAATGTACCTTACGCCCGCATGTTCTTTGAATCTTGTTCTCAATACACAATGGTATTTTATGCCCAAGAAGTGGGCTTAGTGAAAAAATATAGAGGATGCATCCAATTTATAGACGTTTATCTATCAGAGTTTTTAACGTTGAAACTGATGTGAAATTCATTACACATACTAATTGGTAACATTACTTTGATAACATATTGAGTTAGCATTCATAAATGGATCGCATTCATGATAACCATGTGAAGAGAAGAAAAATAACTGAAGTGTGTATGCCCGTTGCAAACAAAACGGATTGAAAATGTATCTAATTATTTATGTGCTATTCATAAAAAATATATGCTCTAACAAAACTTGATTCGTTTATTTATTATCAAATATATGAACATGGTCATTTTTCTTCTAATAATAAATATTATTTTCTATGTATCACAGCATAGTTCCTTTAACAATAAATATTATTTTGCATGTCTCATAATATACTAAGTCTCTTATCTTAAACTCTTAGTTCTAGTTATTCTATTTCAATTAAATGCATTTTTTCAAATTAAATAAATATGTGCATAAATAAAAAGAAAATGAATAAGAGGTTTAAAAATAATTATAATGATTACAACTTCAATAACCTAGCATTTGAGTCCACGACTACCTAGATATACCTCTTTAGTGGAAATAACTATCAATGTTTACTTTTTACGATTCTAGGTTATAATTTCATAAGCTATTATAAAAAATTATCTATAGTAGATCTTTTAGTCTTTATACAGTCAAGAAAAATTGAATGCGAGTAAAATATACCCTCCAAACTATCAATTTGTAACGTTAACACAAGTATTATCACACTTATATTTATGTATTTTTTAAATATGTATGATATTATATTAATAAATAATGATAGTCTAATGTCATCAAATTAATATACAAAATAAATTTATATTTATCAAGAGTAAAGTGGAATGAATGGAGAAAAGAATAAAAAAGAATTGTTGATGAAGAAAAAAAAAAGAAAAGAAAAGAAAATAATTCTTAGAACAGTTTTATAGAAAACATGTAAAAGAATAGTTTACAAAAATAATAATAAATAATTTATTGCAAAGAATAAAATAGAAATAATAATTATTCACACACAAAAAAAAAAATTCTATCTTTTCTAGATGTAGTCATAGAAGATGCGTATAAATTTTTAATTCAAGATGTTACATTTCAACCCTAAATCTTAAACCTTTAACCCTATCACGTAAAACTCTTTATTCATAACTTTTCAACAATCAACGTCTGAATTCTTATTATATCTTCTAAATACAAATGCCTTTGGTGCAAACCTAAGCATATACAAGATTTTTCAACGACTAAAACAAATAAAATACTTTTCATGTACTTTTGTTCAAGATATTTTTCAAGCACATACCTAATTCAAGTCTATCACCTTCACCCTAGGAACCTTATTTGGTAATAAGTATTATACGTTAAACCTTTCTAAAACTTTGCCTCTTTGGTGACGTAGGTATCTTGATGAAAATCCCAAATATAAGCTTAGACGACTATTAAAAAATAACATTATACTAGTGAATAAAAATTTAAATTTGTCTAATAAATAAATTTTATCTCCTAATCATATAATTATGTTATCTCTTTATCTTTTATTATTTTTTATTTAATTAAAATGAAAACAAAATTATTTATATTTCAAAGGAAAATAAATAAACAAACATTTTTATCATTGGTATAGGTATTTTGAGATTCAACACTGGTTATTTATATATTAATATTTTTTTAAAATCATATACATTTATTTAATTTAAAGGAATATATATATATATATATATATATATATATATATATATATATATATATATATATATATATATATATAACCATACATTTGCAACCAGTGCATGTATAAATTAGTGACTCACCAATAGAAAAGAATTTCGTAAGATACATGCCCATTATTAATCAATCGAGAAATTTGCTTCGACATTCTAACACAATTTTCTGTTTGCCTGTTCAACCGTGTCTAGCGTGATCTTCGCAGAAGTATAGCAGCTTTCAATTCACCTTGTTTGGTGCATTTCCCTTCTTCCAGTATTATTGGCGCAGTCAAAATTGCCATTAATTTTACATAGTATTGTAAGGATTCGTAAATGTTGAAAACAATCTTTCAGCAGCTAGGAGTGGAAAAGCAGAAAGAGCCTAGGTCTGCTAGGAAAAACCTGGGGCGGTTAACATTTTGAACCCGCTGAAAGCCGACCTGCATAACCCGCAGACCCGCTGGCCCAGCTGCAAATCTTTGGTTATTCATACTATTCAATATACATTAGTTTTAAAGAACATGCAGAGAACCAAATATGCTCCATGAAATCAAACATGGTGGTCATTAGTTTCACAATACCCAAATGAATTTACTTCTGTAATAGTATATTTATATAGCTTGGCCACACCAGTTCCTTGTCACATGCAACTGGTAATGTGAAAAATGAACATGCTTGTGGAAGCATGTATCGCTGCAAGCTAACACCACTTCCTCTCTTCTCTTTCGTTTTTCAGAAAAGGCGTGGTGCATGCAAGTAGAACATTATTTTTATAGCAACTTAGAAAATACCCCATTGACAATGGAATGGGTCAGCCGTAAAAAGAACATGACAAAAAATTTGAAGAGGTTGGACTTTAAAAGTTAAAGATTCTCTTCGGACTTATTGTCCTGTTACAGAATCTTATCTGAAAAAACTATATTCGTATACTTTGTAGGTAATAATAGAGGATTATTGATTTGAATGAATCATAACATGATACTTATTATCTATCTACAATAAAATGAGCAAATCATTAATGACGAGTGAAACTCATCCCACTTAATTACAGATTCTAAAATAACACGCAATAAATTCAACCAAGAAATTCAAGTGAACAATGACTTTAGAAGAAAACTTAAGCTTATCTTAGAGAAATTATTGTTCGAAACATATCTAAATCATAAGAGTGTCCAAAACTGAGGATAATTTCTTTCTCGGACGATATTTAACAAAAACAAAATCATATGCACAATAGAGGAGATAAGAGACAAAGCATAACTCACCAAACAACTGCACCAATTTCACAACATTATAAATCACTGCGGGTCTGTCCACCTAACCTGCTTTTTGCGAGATAACTGCAGGACAAATCTAAATGGATCGGACCAATTCACATTGCCATCTTTACTTATAGTATGTTTTGCATTCCATTGAGGATGTAAGTTAACAAGAAAAAGCACGTCAAGATAATATATAAGATGCAGAAGCTATAATATTTTTTCTGTTTTAAATGAAGAAAAACCAAACATGCACTATATTGTTTTGGAACTACGCCGCTAATATTTAGTTTTTATTTTGCGTTGCCTGCTCTGGTATATGTCCCACAGGTGAAACTAATGACTCTTTACATCTCTAAGTTCCCTCAAAATTTGAGAAAAACCAATGTATCAGAAGATAATAAATTTTAATGTAAATCCTGCTTACTCTATCTCTCATCCCCTTTCAAAATGCGGAACCACGAGAGTCCCGACAGGTATTAGCAATTGAACAAAACATTACTATCACTACCATTTAGGTCAAGCCTACGCATCTGTATCATTGTTACCAGATTAATGTATATAATTACTTGAGATCATGATGCATAATCTACTACCACATATCATAACTTAAGATCATCAGACATCGCTGCTGGAATACAGTGTGTTGCAAGAATATCAAGAGTAGTTGCTTTTGCAGTCTTTGTGCGAAGGACCACTATCTGCATTCAAGACGGTTAGTTAGTTTAGTTATAAAGCTACTTCCATTTTCACACAAGCACATAAAACGGGGAAGGGTGGCTAGGGAACCTGATCATAATCTAGATCGAATTTTAGATATTCATCATTGCAGCTCTCTACCATAGTGGCCAAGCTCTTCAGGTTTTTCACTGGTTTACCATTGAAAGCGAGGACCTTCATATCAGAAAAAAAGCGGTAAATAATTGAGTGGTTAAGCCAATATAGCTGTTAGCAAGGAAAGCAAAAAATGGAACATAACCATTAACAACCTGGATGTTAACAATATCTTCATATCCAATGTTGATATCAGCCACGAGCACCTTCAAAGTGTCAGAGATAATCTCACTTTCATAAGATCCTTAGGAGAAACAGCAGAAAGAAAAGACCGACAGAAGACATACCTGAGAGACCACAACAAGTTGTTCATCTGGTGATTGTGGCATTGAATGCAGCAATTTATCCAAAAGCTTTACTGGAGCTTCATATTCATAATCCTTTCCATACTGTTCATAGAAGATAAAATGGGATGTAAAAGAATGGCTCCATCCACAAGAAAGTTAGCAAATGCAAGTTGAACAAATGAATTTACTAGTCAGTGCCAGAAGTGAAGTAAATAAAAGAAGGTACAAGGTACTATATACACTCTCAAGTAATGAAACTTTAGAGTGAAACCTATATACTTATAATTTCAAAATTTTACATGTCAATATTACTGAAATAATGACAACTTTCTATTGCAATAAACACAATCACCAGCTCCAACTTTTATACAGCACCACATTCCTTGCACAGAAACTATTACATGGCATGATATTTTTTTACATATTTCTACAAAATCCAAATTATTCTGCATAACATTTTTATAGATATTAAATAATTTTAATTTCTAAGCAACTCAATGTTCTCATCAATCATGATACCGTGTTTCATGCAGCAATAATGAATATTTTCCACTTGGGCATGGATATGCCTCAAGTTCAAATTGCAGATCAGGTTAAGTTTGTCGAGTTCACAAACGTACTAAACCTTCACTTGGAAGAAGAAACTTTGGAAGAGCATCCATATCAATTAAACAATAGTTAAACAAACAGCATCACCCAAGACACCCAATAGCTGATATATATTAAGGCACAGGGATACTGGATTAACCACTGACCTCAGAACGAAGATATGGAACTGAAACTGTTGTAAAAACAAATCCAGCAATTATATAATACGAGGGAGGCTTGCCCTTGCTATGTGATGGAATAAGCCTTCTGTGAGTTTCGAGTTTAATGTCAAATTTTAAAATGTTCGTATTTCGCATTACTTCAATTGCTGCATTATCCCCAGTATATTTCTGTGAGATGAGATAACTGAAGCCAATGCGCTCTCCATGTCGAAATGGAACTGAAAAGAATACCCAAAACCAAGAGTTTACAACATTATGAACTGTTAAACTCAAATCTTTGATATATTATATATTGGCCATAGGAATGGCTTATTATATTAAGCCAAAATTATTGCTAACTAAAACAAAACAAATACAGAAAAAATAGCACACCAATATAGACAGTTACTATGACAAAGGATCTAGAATTCATACAGTAATGTACTATGACTAACAGAGATGGCAAAGTTTTGTTACTACTTGTCTTATCTAAATTGAAATCAGTAACACAAAACCTTAACCACAAAATAAATCTAATCCAAATGGAAAAAGTAGACAGATCTGGAGAGAAATACACTCCATCAATTCTATCCAATATTGAGTTTTGACATTCCTTAAAAAAGGGTCCTAGGAGTTAAGTTCTTTTACCAACGCACGTTTTGTCATAAAAACAACAGTTTATGTAAAAGACAGAAATTTGGTAGCGTGCTGAGGAGCTGAGTGTGACATGTTTAATTCAACTAATGTTGCCCTTGTTCTAAAAGAGGTCATATGTTTAATATAACTACCTTCCTCTATTAGAGTTGCCATCAAATAAGAAATGACAGCTCCACTCAAGATTTTTTTAGTTTTTAATAAACAAATATAAACTACATACTGCACATGATGCATAAAGAAACTTAAAAATGAGCACTCACCTGTTCCATCATTGGCAATATCAATCCCATCAAAACTAAGGATAACATCTGATGGCTTCAAAACCTTGGATTCTGGAGCAGTAGGATCAATCCTTCTAATGCGCACACCTTTCTGGTCAGGTCTCATGCCAGTTGACATTCGCAGATCAGGGTTTTCCATTTTCTGCCACTCAACCCCTAGAATAGGGAACCCTTACAACAGAATGAGAAAGAACCATCTCAGTATATAAAGATTCAATTCTTGAAAAAATTAGCACACAGGTTAGCAACTTGTAAAAGTGAAATCTACATCTTAGTCTGTAGCTAACATATTACCAGTGTAGCCTCCATTCTTCTCGTAATCCCGGATGAAATGCATGATAACTGGTGTTGGAATGACATAACCTATATTCTCCGCATCTTCGTGCTTAAGGGACTGAAATGCAATCCCCACACAGTTTCCTTTATCATTAAATGCAGGTCCTCCAGAATTGCCAGAATTTATAGCAGCATCTATCTGCAAAAGAAACCTTAACGAGGGGAAATCAGGATACATTTAATGAATCACAACTAAAGATAAATTTGGTTTTGGGCTATACAACTTGATTAAATGTTTCTTTAGTGAGCTCCAATCACATGAGGGCTAATTCAATAAATTTGACTATGAAAGTACGGAACTCTCTGGAATAAGCTAAAAAGAGCTTCTTTTGATAAGCTATATAACAAGAAACTTATTGAGCTTTAGGTAAAATGAGCTCCTGGGAATCTTAGGCTATTTTCATAAGCTCAAATAAGCCCTCCCACAAGCCCTTCCAAACAGACATTAAATGATAAAGATGAAGACTAATAATTTCAACCTAACCTGTAAACCTAAAAGCTCTGTAGAACCATGAACATAAGATAGAATCTCAATGCGTGATACAACACCACTGGTCACCGAGATAGTATCTCCACCAATTGGGTAGCCCACAACAGTTACCGCATCTTGAAGTGCCGGCAACTCCCCAAACTGAACAGGTGACATCCCTTGCCAGAACTCATCATCATCCACTGTAAGCATGGCTACAAGTGTAAAATCAAATATATCAATTAGGAGTATTTAAAATCAAATATATCAATTAGGAGTATTTTAGAAAGTATAACCAAAAGCCTCCTATGTAATATTTTAGAGACCCTGGGACAACAGATAGTTGCTTTTTCATTGATTTTAACGTGATTTTATAGTTAACATAGATTCCCAATGTGTTAGCAAACACGCATTATGAGTATACACAACCAAAAGCACTTAACGAGAAAGGTTGACACAATATTTCATAAAATAAATTAGAATATCAACAAATCATTTTCAAATATTGAATTCCAATTTGTTGATCCTTAATGAAGTCATCGTGCAGATAATATATTTGTATACATTACTCTAATCTCATTCATATAATAAGCATGTGCAGTAACAAATATATGTTGGCTCCCTTCACTTATTCACTGCGATTGTGATAGATTTAAAGGAGGGAAAAGAGGAATAACTCAAATAACAGTTATAACCTCTGCAGCTGTATTCTTTTCTTTATAACTATCATGTAAGTGACTATTTTAAATAGTCAGGGGTTAGGAGGAAAAAGGGGTTGTTGATATTCTAGGACCTAAGTGGTTGTAGGAGAGTGAGGATGAAGTCCCTCAATTTTATTCTGGAACACTGTCTTCTACCTCTTTGGCAGAAGCAGTGCTGTTATAATAATTTCAGTCATATTTTGGTCTTTTTTGTTCGATATTACTAGTTGATCTTATCATATTGTCTTATTTTAATTTTAATTTTCATATGCACCCTCTTTCGGAGGCAATCATGACTCAAACCTCACTAGTTATTGTCTAATGATTCCACTCCTCCATTTCCTAATTTTATCCCATTAAAAGTAAATAAAATTACAATTAAATCGAGAAAGCTAAATGATTTTGTTCTCTCCTCCGATAACTTCTCTACCTCCTTCCTGGTAGATAGGTTAAAAATACACTCTGGTCCTTTTTCAAACTTAATCCTTTCAATCAAATAACACTGCTGGAAGTAAAGATGATTTAGTTTGTTCCATTGAATGCCAACTTCCGAAAAAACTACAATGCACTATGCTCAGACAAGAAGAGAACCAAGCATCGCGAATCACAATCCAATTTAAATACGAGTTCCAATTTGACATACATAAAAAAATATTGCAAACGGAAATAATAAATAAATGAAACAAGTTAACAAGGAGAGTGTGAGGTAAGGAGTTAGTTACCAATATCACATTCGGTTCCAATGGCAAGCACAGTGGCCAAGTACTTAGTATCAGAGCCACGTTTCTTGAGCTTGACCTGTGTGTAGTGTTCCACCGAATGCGCATTAGTCAGAACCCTTCTCCCGCCAATCACAAACCCGCTACTACTCGAGCTGTACTGTCTCTTCCGCTGCCACGGCAGCGAAAAATTCGGTTCCGTGTGGACACAAAACACCTTTACCACGGAGTCCATCTCCGGAATCACCCGCGCTTCCCACCCCTTGTCCACCTCCATCGCCACCAAAGTGGACACTCCGGCGTCGCCGGGAACCGAGAAGTCTCCTTTGTCCAGTGGACGGACAAGGCGGCGCCCCGTCGCAAGAGATAGAGGTTTTTCGGAGTGAACGGGGAGCTTTCTTGGGCGGCCACGGGCGCGGCGAACGCGGGGAGAGGCGGTGTTGTCGATGAGCTCGACGTTGCCGACGGAAAAGACGTCCTCCATTGAGGCAGCGTTGGCGGCGGAATTAGGCGCGACAGCAGCGGTTGCGGTGACGAGGGCAGGGGAGGGAGCGGGGATGGCGAGGTCTAGGGTTTCTGGGGCGGAGCTATTGGGTTTGTGTGCTCTCTTACGTTTGTTACCTGCCATCTCGTATTTGGGAAGTGTTTGTTACTGTTATTTGAGATGGGAGAAAGATAGTGTGGATTTGTGCTGAGCAGAGGGAAGTGAACAAAGGAAGCAGAAGCAACAAAATGAAGGCGGAGGAGGGAATCCAAATCAAACAGAACTTCGTTTTATGCGGGTCTTGTCACTTTTCGATTTTTCCCGAGTAATTCACTCATACTAATTTAGTATTTATAAGGTTAAAATACTTTCTTCCTTTTTTTCAAAAATCTCAAATAAAATCTAATATTTTTTTTTTAATCTCAATTAGGTTTATACTTTTTAAAATGTATAAGAATTAGATTCATTTCGTTAGTACGATATTAACAGTATTAAGGATATATCATGTGTCAGCTCTTTATTTTTTTGAATTTTATTTTTGAAAACTATTCATACCACGTGTCATATTGTATCACATGTCAAGTCAGTAAGATGACATGTGTCAAGTCATTCTTTGAATCTCAATTTGGTCAATATATTTATTATTTTAATTATATTTTAGTCAATTTTTTTTAATTTTTACATCCTCTCTAAATAGAGGTCAAATTTAACTTTTATATAAATTTTATAATGATATTTTTATTAAACATTTTAATAATATTAAGTTTATTTTATATTTTTTAAAAATTTTAAAATATTTATTTTAACTTGTTACAACATTGTTTTAAATTATTTATATACAAATGTTAGAGTTGGTTTAAAAATAATAATTTTATAAATTTAAATATAAAATTTTAAAACAATTTTGTAAAAAGTTAAAATAAATATATTTAAAAAATTTTAAAAAATAGACTGAAATGTAATAAAAATAACAAATATATGGATCAAATTGAGATTCAGACAATGATTTGACACGTGTCACCTTACGGACATGACATGTGACATGATATTGACGTGACACGTGGCATGAATAATTTTCAAAAAAAAATTAAAAAAATAATCAAAAAAATGTGGAGCTGACACGTGGCACATCCTTAACACCATACTATGGAACATGCCTAATTGTTACACATTTTCAAAAATGTGGACCTAATTAAGATTAAAAAAATCTTAGAACCTATTTGAGATTTTTCAACAAAAACATAGACCAATGGAGTTATTTATAATTATAATTAGAAGTTTAAAACTTAACTTTTCTATAAAAACAAATTAAGTAAAGAATATAAATATAAGAATAAATTGAATAGATTATAGATAGTTATTTTAGGTTTTTTTACCATAGTGGTGCAATATATTTTCAAATATATTAAAATGCACAACTTTGCAAAGAATTATAACTTCACTTTTAATATGTTTGAACTAAAGTACTGCCAGTTTAGCTTCACTTCATCGTTTTAGTTTAAAAATTGTGTGAACTGAGTATGACTTTTTTATAAAAATGTCATTTTCATATTACTTACATATATTTGTAATTTTTTAAAAGATTAAATATGATTTTAGTTTTTGAATTTAAACACAAAATTAGAATTTGTCTTTATTCATAATTTTGATACATTTTAGTTTCAAAACTTTAAAAAAAAATGGATATAGTCATTTAAATTTATTAAGGCTAAATTCTTTTTTACAGGTCAAAAGTGTTTCACAGTAACATTTTAATTATTTATGTTAAAGGGATCACTAATTTATTGGGCCCATATTGATTTGATTAAGAAAAATAAAAATAAGGTATTTTGTATGGGTTCTCAACCCGAAATTTTAAATATACAATCCTTGCATGAGGTTTGCTACGAGAGAGAAGATAATAATCCAGTGAGAGACAAAGAGACAGAAGTTGAGAGTGCTTGTGATGAAAAAAAAAGTAAAGAACTGAAAAAAAAATAAAAGAGTAACCAGTTTATCCTATGCAAGTATATGTAGAGAAGCTACCTTAGAGAGAAGGTCTTATTCCATATCTCATATGTTTATTTAAAATACCCATTGAGGTATGTTATCCACCTTGTTGGTGAATAAAATAATGCTATGTTGATCATTAGAATCTCCAAAAGAACTTGTGGTGTACCCATTAATTATTATTAGTGAAAGATTTTACTGAACTAGGTCTCGTGGTTTTTCCTCCATATAGAGGTTTTCCCACCTTAAAAAATTTTGGTATTTGCTGGTTCCTTCCTTTTCTGTTTTATACATTTTATTTATTTTTCATAATATTTATTTAGGAAACATTTGATTTGGATTTTGATTCCGCTTGTTTATGTGTTAATTTTGAGATCTTCCCAACAATTTATATGATTTGACATGTTTTTACTTCAATATTAACTTCAAAACGTGTTTGACACGTCAAAAAGATGCAACATAACGTAATTGATCTAAAATGATTATATTTATTCATTTTTAAAGTTTAGAGACCAACATGTATCAAGTATCAAAGTTTCAATCATGGACAAATTTTAATTTCAAGTCAAAGTTCAGGTGCTAAAACCATAATTAGCTCTTTTTAAATAGTTGTCCAATTTAGTATATTTGAAAGCAAATTATACACTAGCTATACTACTATGAAGATTAGAGATGTCAAAATAGACCACCTGGCCCGGATCACCACGAATTAGCCACTTAGTGAGTCAACACATCCTAACTCACTTATTAGCGAGCCAAACAAATTTGAACTTGACCTAGCCCACCACGGATTAGTGGGTTAAACGAGTTGACTCACTAACTCAATTAAAAAAATACAATTATTTTTTCTTCCATAAAAAAAAAACTAAATTATAATTAGGATTAAAATATAAACAAACTTCAGTACAATCTAAAAGGATGTTAAACTCTAAATACAAACCAAAATTACAAATTATCAATGTGTTGGCTAACGAAAAACAATTCAACCTGGCCCAAATGCAAAGCCAACACAATAAAAAAATACTTGTATGACCTTTTATTTGAGGGTTGACTCGTCAACCTGACTCACTATGTGTTCAACCCGAGTGAGCCGAGTTCTTGGTGAACCAAGTCAAAAATTAACTCAAATTGAAATTTGTAAAAATAATTTAACCCAACCTGATTCGAATTCGTGATAGACCGAGTTGGCTTACGAATTCTAATCCATTTTGACATCTTTAAGCATTATGAAGAAAAAAATGTAGTTTACTGAAAAATAGGAGATACATTGTTTTGAATTGAAAATATACATTCTCTTACTGATAGTTTCACATTATTAGTTGGAAAAAAATAGATCAATACTACAATTACCACTCACACCCATTCAAGAATTTTTTATATGATATTTTCTATTCATGTCAGCGTTACATATAGGTAAAGTGAAATAGGAGAAAACCATAAAAATGAGATGAGATAAATAGTTAGAAAATAAATAGTTGTTTTAGAGAATTGTGACTAGAGAAACGGTAGCCCATGTATCCGTAGTTATGGTTATGTCTTCGTCAAATGAGTTTTATTTTATGTGAAAATATTAGGATATTGGTTATTTGCCATAAAATAAAGGTTTAATTACTTTTTTTTTTCGTCTAAAAAGTCAAGTTTGTCCTATAATTTTTTTTTCAATTTAATTTTAATTTTTGAAAAATTGTCACAATGATAGTTGTATTGGTATAGTGCTTTGATAGTGTCACATATTAGTGACAGTGCTTCGAATAATGTTTTATATTCAATTTATTTTATATATTTAAAATTTTGACACAACTGAATTTTAATTTCATTTTAAGACAGAACAATGTTTCATTCTTCAGAAATTAAATCAAAGTAATAACGGCTTTAGTTTGTTTGAAGGAAAAAAGTTTTTACATAAACTTGCTTTAGTTTTTAATAGAAACAAATATTTATATTCTTTTCAACAACAAAATTTTTGACCTCAAAAATTTAAATTTTTTATAAAACAAATAAAAACATGACTTCATTATATCTTCCTTTAACTCAAATAAAATCACGTGTTCTCCCATCTAGACTACTATTTTTAGACTCATGAATTTTTCTATAAATTCATTCACAGACTGTAACGGATTTTAAATTCTAGCCATTTCATTTCTATTATTTAAAAGTTATTTTATGATCTATAATACTGTAATTTGGTATGTTACATGTATCCTTGTTTTACCTTCTTCGTAGAGAGATGGAACTCAACTATCTAGTGGACAGAAGTAACGCATGCAAGAGCAATCCTGAAAGTTCCAAAAATTTTAGTTTTAGATGAAGTGACAATTATAACATCTCGTATAACAAAGTTTATAAAATCTTATTCCAATCTTCACATGATTAAAAACTATACATGCTAATAGAATGTCTGATAAACTAACTATTCATTTCTCACTTTAAAAACACACCATCCCTTTCACACTCTCGTTACTCTTGTTTTTTTTTTATTATTATAAAACACATTGGCTTTTCTAATTTAATAACGAAGAATTTGAATGAAGTCAAATAAAAATATATTAATTCACTGTTTAGATATTTTTACAATAGAGAGGAAAAAAAAGTCTACTCATATCTTACTTTTAAATTAGTGGTGAAAAGAGGAGCACTTTACCAATGGAATGGAAATAGAATGTATTCCATTCCATTTTATTTAAATACTTAAATGATAAAAAAGCATCCCCACTCTATTATTCTTTTACTTCATTCATTTTATATTTTGCTACCAATGCAGTTGGGAATGGTCATTATTGCTAGTATTCAAACATAAGCATCATAAAATGCTCGAATAGAATGAACAATACGTTGGTTTATATTTTTCATATTTATTATAAAAGATATTTGACATCAATTTTATTTCAAAATTTTAAAATAATATAATTATAAATTTTTGATTTTATATTATATTTAATTTTGTCAATTTTATTTAATGTGAGACTTTTGATTCCCACTTAAATTATTTTTAATCAAATCCAGTAGTATTTGGAGTTTAAAAAAAAAAAAGGTAAACGAGAAAAGAAATCGTGTGCACACCGTGTTCCTTGATCCACTTGTGGGATCCCCTTTTATTATTCATGTTGCTTAATGTTTACTTAATCACCCCACCAACCTGTTAATGTCAGTAATAATGTGTAGCCCCTCATCCTTTTCTCACCATAAAGTCACCACAATTGCATAACCCTTTCCTCTGCTCATCTTACTGAACATTGACTTTTTTTTTGTTTTTTTTTTTATCTTTTACGTTCTATGGATTCTATATAATAAAATATAATTTATCACTAATGTGTAAATTCTCATATTCGTATAACACTGATGAAATACTATTATAAGAACGTATTTCTTTATTGGTTTATTGAGCTTAAAAAAACATAGTAAGACACAAAAATACTTCACTATAAATACTCGGGCTTGAGACACTCTTTGTGACAGTTAAGAGCAAACTAACTTAAGAAAATATGCGTTTTTTTTAGTTCAGTGAGCTTTCATGAACCAGAAAACATTGCTAAAAATGCTTCGATTCGATTACTGCTCTGCTACCCCTTTTGCGCAATACAGTATGTAACAGTGAATGTTACCTGAGATTTGAGACACGTGTTTCGTTTGTAACAAATCAAAATTTGAGAACATAAATAGAAAAGTTAATAGTACTTACAGATATTAGTCCCCACGACGATGATGGGTACAGCACAGACATGGTAATGGTGACCACCATGGTTGTTAGCTATAACTTATAAATGCACCTAACCACCTTCACCTTCACCCGCCTCAGGCCTCATCACCCTAATAAAAAGAATTTCAAATCAATCTCTCCACGTGATGAAACAGTGGGTAACAAACTCATTATTCCAAATTAACATGATACATTCACAAATTTATCTTTATGATTCATTATGTCATCTTCATGTTTTAACTGTGAAATTTAATTTTTCCAAAGCCGAAAAATAAGGCAACCGAACATAAAAGATGGTACAAGCGGTCTCAGAAATGAAAGGGACAGCAGAATCATGTGAAGTGCCGCCACATACTACACACACATATTCACTCACTCTCTTTCTCTCTCTTAACTAATCGGTTAAATTCAACAAAAACACACCTTTCGTGAGAACTTGTTGCTGTTGTTCTGTGGTTGGGGTGTTGGGAGCAATTCGAGTTCAATGGCTGCAACAGCTTCAAGGTTCATCAAGTGTGTCACAGTTGGGGATGGAGCTGTAGGCAAAACTAGCATGCTCATTTGCTATACGAGCAACAAATTCCCCACGGTATCAACTCTCTTATAGCTACAGTTATGCGTTGTTGATGATATCATGTTATATTTCATGAAATCGATGTCTCTCATTTTCGTGCATTCTGGTTTGGGAGAAGGGGATTCTGTAATTCTCTTTGAAAGAACTAAACTTTTTCATGTGGGTTGTGCCTTAATATCTTGTTTCGGTTGAATTTCTCTGCCTTTAGTTTTTGGAGTCTAATTTTTCCCTTTTGCCCCCTATGGTTTGTATCTTTGCTTGGGGGGTGTTTGCCTATTATCAGGACTATGTTCCAACAGTGTTTGATAATTTCAGTGCAAATGTGGTTGTTGAAGGCACAACTGTCAATTTAGGTCTCTGGGATACTGCAGGTATGTTTCCACAGACTTGTCAATTTTTGTAGCATATAAATTTTATATGTAGAGTGGTTAGGGGTGTGACAGATGAGAGTGGTTACTCTTGACTATTCAATGTTGCATTGATGAACAAGACTAGTTTTTCTGATCCAGATAAAACCAATTTACATTAAGTTAGAACGAGTCTCACTTTTCTACCTCGATTCTATATGATTAAGATAAACCTAAATTTTATTTTTCAGTTTATGCAGTTTAATTTCTTATTAGCCTGCATGAATTTTGTGATGTGCAATATTAGGGCAAGAGGATTACAACAGGCTTAGGCCTTTGAGCTACAGAGGGGCAGATGTGTTTGTCCTGGCTTTCTCTCTAGTTAGTCATGCAAGCTACGAAAATGTGTTGAAGAAGGTATTATAGGTTCTCAGCTAGTTACTCATTGCTTCTTGAAACTGGATTGGTTATTCAAAGGGTAAAGATACATTTTCAACTTCATTAAATTGTAGTTGAATGGTACTAATGAAGTATTCAGAAAGCTAATAAAACACTTTTACTTAATACTTAAGTTTAAGTTTTAACAAAAAGTACTATAATACTTGTTAACATAACATGTCGATTGATCCAATACTTAACGTGTCTTACTGGTTTCTCTTGCATTTTCTAATTTGTATATACACATTTCAGTGGGTTCCTGAACTGCAGCATTTTGCTCCTGGCATCCCAGTGGTGCTAGTTGGCACCAAATTGGGTAACTCTCAAGAACTGGTCTTGCAATCTGTCTCCATCATCTGTTTTCAGTCTTTTTTGTGATGCCCATTTCGTTCATAAGGCCTCCATAGCTTAATGCAGTTTAGATTTTATCTGTTCAACCACAACCCATCTATATTGCCACCATATTTGATTCAAGAACTATAGGCTATGGCTATAAGCCCAGGCTATGTAGATTAGATTCTGCATATGATACTGTATTTATGGTCTTGTAGATCTCCGAGAAGATAAGCACTATTTGGCTGAGCATCCTGGCATGGTGGCTGTGACTTCTCAGCAAGTACAATTTCTTACTTAATCAGCCTCCTAAAGAATTCAACACAGTGTTTATTGAAACTTTTTTTAACAGGGTGAGGAATTGCGTAAACTAGTAGGAGCTACATATTATATTGAATGCAGCTCAAAAACTCAGCAGGTATGTTTATTGTACCAGTTAATGTCTCAAGCAATATAAAGGCAACTTTTTCACACTAAAGAAAATGATCTCAACATTGTTCACCACTGCATTACTGAGTAAAACATACTTCAGACATTCTACTCATTGTGATGGGAAATGCAAGCCTATAACAGCATTTCTTTTAGATAACTTTAATCATAGTATTAATGTATTCAAAATTTGATTCTTGTTAAAGATCAATAATGGCAATGATCCATTTGGTGGCTGGTGAGACAGGCTTAGTTGTTGTGTGTTGATTTCTGTACTCTTAAGGAAATTTAGTTCTCTGAAGAGAATATGCGAAAGAAGTGAATTGACCCGAATGATAGGTTTGGAATTGAAATATATGCAATGATCAAGCTATGCTTCAGAAAATAATGTTTGCCACTTTTGCAGATAAATATAGTCTGTTATTTGTGAAACTCTTCTGCAAATGACCCCATTGTCAATGCAATTAATTGCAGAACGTGAAGTCAGTGTTTGATGCTGCTATCAAGGTGGTCATCAAGCCTCCAACAAAACAAGAGAAGAAGAAAAAACCACGTCGAGGGTGTCTTCTGTTAGTACACTTTTTTCATATCATAATAAATCCTGCACGTGAAACTTTCTTACTTGTGAAAAGGCATTCATCATTAAGTGTTTACCACTGTTTACAATCAAAATTTTCCATACATGTGATGCAACTTCAGAAGGTATTCAACTAAACGATCTAATAAAAAACATTACAATTTTTTTATTTATATGTTTAGTTTTCAATGAAACATTAGTTATTTTTCTACAAAATTATGTTAAAAAAATTATATCAATGTTGTTATTCTTGTTTGTGTATTATGATGCTTTATTTAATCCATCTCAATGAAATTGCAGAAATGTGATGTGTGGAAGGAATTTAGTTCGTTTTAAATGAGACATTTGATCCAAAGAGTTTTCTTGGGAGGGAGAAGGTCTGTTGTGAATGGAGAAATACTAAGCTTTTGGTGCAAATTCCTTGTATAGATGAATCACAAGAAATTTCAAATTTATTTCTTACTACTAGTGAACAGCATTATTTTTTGTCAATGTTTTATTATTCTATATTTAACTTTAAAGTGGCTAAATTAAAAACGCCAAAACTTAGTTTCAAGTCCATCTAGGTCACGTCAAGTTTAGTTTATTGAAAGCCCAAAACGCAACATATTTTTTTCGGATCTGATTTTCATTAGTCTCGTCAGGCCCAAAAATTAAACACGAATTGAACTGAAAATGTATTATGGATTATGGATTATATGGACACAGATGAAAGTTGAAATGAATTTGTAGCCAAGTTAATCTGTAGAAAAAGTAATTATATAACTTTTTAAAATTTACTTTTGAAAACATTTGTGAAAAAAATTATAAAATGGTAAATGGAATAAATATATTTCATAATCAATTAGTATAATTATTAAAATGAGATAACTTTATCTATTTTAAATATGTATTTTTTTTCGTGCCGATACTTGTATTTCTCTCGTGTTTCTAATTTGTTCATTTTTTTTCGTTAGAAAGAATTAAAGTACATGAATTATTACTTAATTAATCATATTCATTAATTTAAAATAATTTATTGGTGAAATGGACATGTAAAGACGTGCAACCATAAATTAGAAAAAAGTATAGATGTCATTAAGAAATGTAACAAGTGGCACAATGACTATGGGTATAGACTATTATATATAGAAACCATTAGTTAAAATTTAAAATAATCAAATTTTGCTTTTAATGAAAGCAATGTAGCACATAGAATTAAACAAGGTGACAAATAGTGAATCATCATCCTTTTTCTATATTTCCTTTTCCAGTATGGTGATTTTGTTTTCTTTAATTTACTCTCATTCGTTACTTTATTATTCTACTATTATCATTACTCATTTTTTTATATTATACTTTTAATTTTCTTTCTCAGTTGTTTCAGACTTTGTATTATTTTGTATTATTTCTATTATTTGGTAATAATATTGCCAATAGTTTTAGCAGTAATTCATTTACAATTTCTCTAAAAGTATTTCAGCAAAGTTTGTTTAAGTTATTTTTTTTATTTAGCAATTAAAAAAAATATTTAAAAATAAGACAATCAATATCTTTTTAATTAGTTTTATAAAAAAAAATCAACTAAATTTGCGTAACTATAACTTTAAAATATGTATAAACGTATAATGTTTCGATATATTTTCAGTTTGAACCAATTTGGTTAATTGATATATTTTGATGAATTTTTGGATTATGTAAAGTCATTGGACGACTCCTCTCGTCAAGCTAAATTCAATTAATTTAAAAGTGGGAGAGAATTGATCATTTACAAAATTCAATTAATTGAAATAAAATTCTTAGTGGGTTTAGTTGTTGGGTGATCCAATCCTTTATCGAAAGAAATTCTTATAGAAATTCATTTATTTGAAAATGAGAGAGTTTGAGTCGTTTGATGAACCATTTTGCATCGCACACGTCTTTCATATTAAAACTCACAAAATGACTCATTGGGCGAATGAGCCTTTGGCTAAGCAGTTTGATTTTTTTTAAAATTTAACATTGTATATTTGAATGTTCTTAAATGTGATGGATGATTAATGGACGTTAGTAATTGAAAATGAAATGTGCATGATCCAGAATGTGTGATGATTTGATTGTAGAATGATGTGTTATATAATTTGAACATAGTTAGTTTTAGGAAGGAAATATTATGTTGAGATGATTAAGTTTTGTACTAAAACTGAGGTTTTGAAGAAGACAATCCTAACCTTGTTGACGCTGGACTTACATAAAAAAAAATATTATATGGTGAGCGTCGAAGGAAGTTTCGATAATTTATTTTGCGGTATAAAAAATAATTGCGTATGTAGATTAGTGGATTTATCCTGTCATATAATATTAATGAGTTTTTTTTTTAGAAAACCTTTTTCTTCTTTATGAACTTAGATTTCTCCAAAAACTTTCCTTTCTCTTCCAAAATTTTGAATCAGCTTTCATTCTTTTTGAAGAATCAACACTACTGAGTAATCTATGCGAAGAATTCTATTAAAACCCTCAATCAATTTATCTTAATAGTGAGTTCAATTATACAATTATACCCATCTTCTGAGAACAATTTGTTTTCCCTTACATGCAAGTCCATATTGAATTTCATGTCGTCTTTTTCGTTCTTAATGAATCCCTATCTGTTTATGACTCGAAAAAATTAAAATTTGCCTTGATCATTGATCGGACCTTTGACTTTGTAGATATTGATTTTGTCACGTGTGACACTGTTTAAGTGAGGAGAGCAAAGTTAGATAAACTTTATCAAGTAAGGGAAGCTAATCTTTTTTAAAATTTTAATGTTTTATAGTTAAATTAAAAAATTGTGATACAAATGGTGTGACTACTTGTTTGCATAAAGTTGAAAATATTTGAGAAGAGTGAGTTTGATAAATAGTATTAGTAGTATGGTATTTTATGAATAAGGAAGGTTTTGAAAATATGAGTAAACGTGTTTGATTTGAACTCTAAAAGTATAAATATGTGATGGTGAAAAATTGTTGAAATATAAAAATTAGTTGTGAAAGAAATATTGACAATATGACATTGTATAAAGAGATTAAAGAAGAATTGACCTATAATAAAAGTGAGGAATGAGTGTGACCATGATGATGTTATAATGAAGTTATTGTTGGTATTTGAAAGATGGAATGTATTTGATGTGGTATAGTGATTCTTATAGAATTGATGAATTAATTAGAAACATGAAATCTTATAGTGTGTAAAGAGTAGAGGTGTCAAAGTGAGTCAACCGGCTCACACGAGTTGGCTTACCACGGGTTGAGTTAAAAAATGTCAGCTCAACCTAGCTCACTTTTTTGGAAGCAAATTACAAATATTTTTCTTTTTGCAATTTATTTTATATATTTATTGCATTACAATGATAGTGAATTGACTTAATTTATTTTTTATAATAGTAGAAACAAAATGTTCACCTAATTATCGAAATATTATTATAAAGAAATAGTTAAAGATTAAAGTATCGACGTATATAACTTGACAAACAAATTAATTAAAAATTCAAACTATTCAAATATTATTGAGCGATGTAGGTGTGTTAAGTGAGTCAACCCACCTTCAAACCGGCTCAAACCCGTTTAACCTGTGGGTTAAGTAAGTTGACTTTAGTTCAACCCACTTTTTTGAAAAAAAAAATGAATTTTTCTCAACCTAACGCGACTCAAACCTTGGTCAGCGGGGGTCAGCTAGGTAGACTCATGGTTTGGAACCTATTTTGACATCTTTAGTAAATAATATAAATGGAAGAATGCTTTGAGTAATGTAGAATTGAATGTGGCACATTGTTTATATTTTTTAAGAAAGTAGTAGGTTTATGTGATTGTTATAATGCTGTGAAATTCCATTTTTTATTTGGAATTGTCTATATGTTACTAAATAGTTTGTATGCCACCAATTATATGTATGATTATATGATTATGTTGAGTTATGTTTGATATTGTATGAATAATTATAAAGATTGTGTGTTTGAATTGTCAAATTAGTTATTTCCAAGGAAAAATGTTGATCTATGATGGATCCAAGTGTGTTGAAATAAATTTGTTATATGTAACTATCATAACTCTACTAGTGTTTAATTCACATATAGGAAGATAACTACGCGTGAGAGGTAAATGAGACTCCATCTGACAGACAGAGATGAATCTCGAAAATATGATTAAATTTTTTAGAAAGATTTTTATTTATATAAAATATAATATTTAATATTAATAAATAATAAATAATAAAGTGAGGAAGTTTTTTAATCTCATAATATGATTATTCTTTTCCAAAATTTATTAAATTTGTTATTTATCTATCTCATTGTTAATAACATTGTTTGAAAGTAGAAAAGAGAGAAGAAAAAAATGAAGTTGAAAATTGGCGTAAGGTTGGTGTGACGTGAAGTTGAGTGGTGAGATTTTCTTCTTATATTAAACCCTGCAATCATGTAACAGCGACAAGGACATTTTAACAAAGACCTAATGCAATTACTAGATTAACTTTTCAACACATAGGACACCTCCAATTATCTTACGTCAACAAGATCGCATTCAATATTTATTAACGCTTTTATACAAGAATGGGTGACGGAAAGTGAAATTATATAATATATAATTGAGGGGTATTCTGGTAAAATAAAACTTCATTTTTTTACGGAACATGGTACTACGTAATTAAACTATATCTTCTAAACTTTAACTCCTTTACTCTCGCTAAATGTTTTAAAGAAAGTTTTTTTAAAATAAGTATCATTTCAAATATTTTTGCAAGACTATCTTATTAAAAGCAAATAAACAGATCAATAATTTATAAAATCCCAAATATAAATATCATTTTTGAATAATTATGTCAGAACCCGCGTAATGTAAAGTAGAGGGAGTAGTAAAATTCTATTATGCAATAAAATTTGATTATGAGATTACTAAAGTAAATTTTTTTTTTCATAATATTTTCAAAGGGAAAAATAAGTTAAAATTATAAATGATTTATGTAAGATTATATTTTGTGATTTTTCTGAATGTCGCTATAAATAGTGTGGATATACTTGACCTTAGGCAAATGGTTGAGTGAAAAGGACAAAGATTTGCATTTAGTATATGGAAGGTTCGAGTTTTTATTGTCTTATTAGGATGAGACAACATAAGTTTATCATCTATAAGTGCCGTTTCTCATTAAACCATCACTCCTTAAATTTTACAAAATACATAAATAAAAATAAATGATGTCATCACAATTCACAACGTCTTAAATAGTGTTTTTCTTTTATCTCTTAAATCCTTAATTTTTTTCTTTCTTTTTTTTTTCAAAAGAAGGAGATTAAGCAACTCCGTACAAACTTGAGGTCATGTTTAGTATTTTGTTTTAATCATACAGTATTGGTATTTTTGTAATGATAAACTCTCGTTTTAATTTCGAAGATAATAAAATTTAATTTTTTTAAATTATAATTTACCTCTCGCTTTGCTCTAAATTTCAGAAAGTCATATAATTAACTTAACTATTAATACACTTTACTTCGAAGTACTAAAATGAAAACATACGTTGTCTTTTAAAACAATCACGTTGCGTCTTCTCTACTTTCTCTTGGCCCATCATCAACCTTCTTTTATTTTGTCTTTACACCAATATTCCTAATCGTGCTTTTGGAGAGGTTAAAATGTATTAATACTTTGATTGTGATTTGGCATTAATTCCTACTCCTTTATAATATTAATACCTACTTTTGTGGTTATCCAATAGATAAAATAACATACGTATATGGCAAGAGACACAATCACATGGGGCTAGGGGTGGCCCTACAACCCCTATATTTTATAATTTTAACTATGTATACACACACGATACTAAAAAATAATTTATATTTTAAAATTAAACACTGTTTTTTTATAAAATACTGTATTTTACTATTATTAGTGTTATCTATTCATCTTTGTCAACATGAAGCTTAATTTTAAATGAGATTTATGGAACGTTTATATATATATATATATATATATATATATATATATATATTTATATATTTTTTTTTTTTATATATTTCATAGTTAAGAGTTGTATATTCATAATACTTGTTGTTTCATACTAGAGATGACAAATAAACCCGTTAATTGTCCGAACCTGTTACCGTTTTGATGGAGAATCCCTGCATTGACTGGGTATGGGTATGGGTATGGAGAATCCCCGACTTTTTTAATTGGGTATGAGGATGTACGTATTCCCGCCATAATATCCGTCCCCGTTTAAATTATTAAAATATTCACAATTAATTAAGTAACTATATATATATATATATATATATATATATATATATATATATATATATACTTACTATTATTTATTTCTTCTAATTATTTGGTTTGTCATGAAACTCATTTGTATCTCCATTACATTTTTCATCTTAGCATAACTTTTATGTAATTATAATTAAAAAAAATTTATGTCCCACATTTGAATATTTCTATTATTTTTTAATATTTTTATTTATTGTATATTTTCCTTTCATATGACAAAGTATAATACTCTCAATTTAAGTACTTAATAGCACAAACATTTCATTTACTAGGTAATATAAAAAAAAAAATCTTTACATATTATTATTAGTTTTTGTTTCATTTGAAGAACTTTTTTGTTTTCCTAAAACAATTTTTGTTATTTCTCAACCATTGAGTATATATATTGACATTTGAAAAGTTTTCTTAGATTATTTTTCATCTTACCATACCCTTAATTATACATTTGTTGTCATTTGTGCGATTTCTTTCAATAGTCTCTCAAATTGTTTTTAAATATTTGTTAATTTTGTAATATTTTTATTTGTTGTTTATTTTCATTGTGTATAATACTATTTCAATATATTTTATCTAATTAATTTTTTTATTTTCTAACTCTTATCAGTCATACTGTAATATTTTCACTATAATTGTATAAATAACTTTTATTTCTGCAATATAAAAATTTAATGTAATTGTCATGAATAATTTTTTATCACCATCCAACATAATTGAAGTTCAAAAGATACAAGATCTATGTTAAAATTTTATTATTATGATTATTATTTATTCTTTGTATCATTTTGATCAATTGATGTATTATAATTTTTATTAGTGTGTGAAAAAGAGATTCGTTAAAATTTAAAAGATTGAAGCAGACAAACTTTTAAAATATATTTTAATTTGAGTATTTGTTTTCCTTTTATATTTTTTAAAAATTATTTTTAAATTTATCAACTAGGTTTCATTAATGTTTGCAAATTTAATAAATGTTTTGGTTCTCATAAAATTTTATTTGGTATTATAATCTAAAATGTAAATAATTATAATTTATTTTAAACTTTTATTATGATTATTATTTGTTTTTTGTATCATTTGGATCAAATGATATATTATAACTTTTATTAGTGTATAAAAAAGAGATTCATTAGAATGTAAAAGATTGAAGTAAACAAACATTTAAAATATATTTTAATTTGAATATTTGTTTTCCTTTTATATTTTTTAAAAATTATTTTTAAATTTTATCAACTATGTTTCAATTTGTAAATTTAATAAATGTTTTGGTTCTCATGAAATTTTATTTGGTATTATAATCTAAAATATAAACAATTATAATTTATTTTAAAGTATTTGATATCGAATAAACAAACAACCATCTTTCTAATATTGAATATTTGATAATATTATGTTCCTTTACCATAATTTTTAATTATTTTACAAAAATTAATTAAAATTAATATTGAAGTAGTAAGTAACGGGTATGAGTATGGATACAAGATTATACCCATTACTCGGTGGGGTTGAGGATGGAACAAAAATTTAATACCCGTTGGATTTGGGTACGAACATAGAGATGAATTTTTTCTACGGGGATGAATATGGGATAGCGAAACCCATCTCCGTCCCGTCCCATTGTCATCCCTATTTCATACACATCTAGAATTGGACTAGGCACATTCAACAATTCAGTCTAGAATTGGACTAGGCACATTCAACAATTCAGCCAGAACAAAATAGATATTAAACAATCTTTCATCTGTTACATGCGAAGAAAAACACATAGTTGTTTTTCCTAATTTTTATAATAATTAATATTCAAAAATTATCTCATAAATAAATAAATAAATAAAATTAATTAAAATTGAATAAAATATATTTTTATTCTAATATAATAAATACTTAAAATATATTAATAAAAAATAAAATAAAATTAATTAATTGAAATTTTGATGTTGTAAATATATTTTTATTTTGAAATTTTGATATTTTCAAAACATTTATTTCAAAATTATAATATAATAAACAATTAAATAAATAACATTATAATAATAAATATAATTTAATATTTAATATTTAATTTTAAAAATATATTAATTAATTAAATTTATTTAAATTTTTATTTATTTATCAATTCATCAAATCATTCTCAAACTCTCCTTTCATTTTTCACTATTTTTCTCTTAATGCAAACAATTTCATGTTCACATATTTTTACCTTTAAATCCACTTATTTTCACTCTCTTAAGTTGATCATCAAATCCAAAACATACCCTTTTTTGTTATATCTCTGAAAGTTGAATTTGAGAGGGAGTGATATGAGGAAATCCTGAAGAGAAAGTGAGATTGTTTTTTTAAAGGATGAAGATGCAAAAGAAATGGATTTGAAGGTAAAATTTATGAATGATTTGATAGATATAATAAATATAAAAAATGTTTTAAGAGATAAACTTGTTAGATTATGGTTTTAGCTATATGGTTAAAATTAATATAAAATAAAATGTAATTATTATTATTATTTTTATGGTTAAATGTGTTTTTATTCTTTTAATTTATTAATGTCTATTTGAAATTTCGGTTTAGTGTAGTCCCAAAATTTAAAGATAATTGAATTTAATTCTTTTAACAAAAATTTTTAAAATTTATTTAACATTTGAAAATAACATCCAAAATACTAATTTGATGATTGAGATCCGCGTTTTGAATATATTCTACAAATTTGACGACTATTTATTTGTTCGATAAATTGATCCCAAAGTCCCTGTCTAAAACTTTGAACGTCTTGAAGCTGAAGATAAAGAAAGGTGATGTTTAATGATTATTTATTATTATATGAAAAAAATTCAAATACTAAAGGACAAACTAGAGAAGCTTCAGCTCTATTTCTTGAATTCCAAGCTTCTGTAATACTTTTTTTTTCTCCTTTTCTTCTCTCCAATACAATATCTCCAGTGCACATATGGGGAAGTAGCACACTGATTTGTTTGAAAAAAAAAAATACACACTAAAAAACTACATGATTAGTTGTGATTTTTATGTTATTTCGAATCTTGATCGAAATATATATCTTATTATAATTTCAAAGTGCTAACAATTTTTCAGAGTTTTTGGCTTGATAAAGTGGAATAAAATTTTCACAGAATCTGATCCGAGTGGATAATTCGCACTTTCAACCTCTTTTGGGATAAGGATGCAATTACAACTAATGTAAATTTTTTGTGATTCTGGTTTCGTGTTCCTTCCTTCTGTTTGCGCAATTGAAGTTGGTAAGAGGGAAGAAAATGAAGAATGGAGAAGCAAATAAAAATGGCACCCACAACGAAAAAGCACCTTTGTGCATATTTTTCCACTTTACCACTTATTTCCCTAACACAGTAAACTCTTGCGACACCATCCTAGTCCCGAAAAAGGACAACTTATGAGAAAGGAAAAAAGAAAAAGGGTAAAGAATCCTTTATCGTGAATCACCTTTTTCGTGTTTTGTATACTTTTAGGCGAAGGGGTGATTGAAATATTTTAACTAGGGTGCTGTTACGAGGCTTTATTACATCAAAATAGAAAATATTTCAATTATTAATAAAATAATAAAGGTACATCTCCATCAAGATATATTTAATGTACACTTTCACATGTTGATTAATCTAGGTCAAATTAATATAATTGTTCATTAACTTTATATTTTGAGTTAATATGTTAATTGTAATACATGTAAACATATCATATGACTATTAAAAGGCTTTCTAAAACTCGTATAATGTGATCACTCATGAAAAATCAATTATCATTTTATTATGATAAAAAAGTTGGACGCTCTAAATCTCTTTTTGAATACCACGGCATTTGGTTAAACCAATGCAATATTTTGATTAAATTAATATAATTGTAAGTTAAAGTCTAAATAAATAAGGTCAAAGTTGGTATGTGCAATTTTATTAAAACCCATTAGAAACACAAAAATATCCAATTTTTATTCTCGTAAGTAACTCAAAGTATTTATCAGTGTTGAGAATTTAAGTGTGAGTCCAAGTTTCACATTGAGTAAAAGTGAGAAAGTTGAACACCATATAAGGATCATGACCCATAAACCCATCACCTTAAGGTTTTGAGTTAAGCGTGGTGTCAATCCTTTATATGTGGGTTGGGCTCATGCTCATTGGTTTTGTATCTCCCAGGTGATCCTCTCTAAACAAACTCAGACAAAGGGGTACTCGGTAGTTTGTCAATCCTTTATATGTGGGTTGGACTCATGCTCATTGGTGTTGTATCTCCTAGGTGATCCTCTTTCGAAAGACCCAACAATCAGTATATATTTATATAATACATTATGTAGTTTGATCAAACCATAATAAAAAAGTAGTTTTATTTTCAGAGGAAAGTATAATAATTAGTTATGAACTTTAACACTATCCTTTTAAGGATGCAACAAAATAAACAACATGATAGATTACTCAAAATTTGAATTTTCATTAGTGCTTCGATACTTAATAATAATGATTATATTATTTTTCTTCTCCTTTATGGATGTTTGGTAAAAGGGACATGTTGTTAGTGTAAGAATTAATAGTCGGGGGTTATCAATAGTTTTATTGGATTTTAAAAGTGTCAAAAGAAAAGTTATAGCTAGTAGATACACTATACATTGATAAAGGTACTTAATATTTGTACCTAATCAATGTTTTGATATTTCGAAGAAAGTGTTGTTTGAATTGTTATATGAGAGTGTGTCAAAGAGAGTAAGTGAGTTGATATGTGCATAATGTTAAATATAATATTGGGATAAATATTAAGTATTTATAATATTAGTAATTCATCTTGGTACGATTATGGTTAGAATATATTTTGAATGAAGTAGAATATATTGTAGTTGTGTTTTTTGTTAAAAGTTATATATTAATGTAAAAATTAGTGCTCTTGGGACAAATGTCGCTAATGTGACAACTAATAACTTAAACAACATCTAAATGATGTATAAAAAATCTTTACTGCTCACAGTCACTTTAATGATAGTATGAATATTCAAGTGAAGGAGTGTGTAGTTTTATTAAGAGTAGCGAGAGAGATTCAAATACTTATCTCTCTAATGGAAGACTTGACTTTCAAACAACATATTAGTCACCTAAGGGAAAAATGTGATGATGTTGCATTAATTTTGAAACATTGAAGATCATGCAATTAAGTTAGGACACTAAAGCAATGATTGTTACTCAAATGTTGGTGAAACATATGTTTCATGTTTTTAGAACTCATTGAAAGTTATGTGACAAGTATAACACTTAAGTGTTGTAATAATATTCAAACAATGGATGCTTAAGCATTGGATTCAAGTATAATCTATATTTTTCTTAAGCAACATGAGACCAACTGATTGAGATGTCTTTTTTTTTTTTAGTTTTGAAAAGTAACGGGAGTTAAGTGAAAGAAGTTTGTGTTACATGTAAGTGTAATGACAATGTATATGTTATTAATTATATATAAATTGAAATATATAATGAAATGTATATCGTTAAAAATAATGATGTAAGTTGTTTATGTAATAAATACACACTCTTGATGTGTGATGAGATGTGTGTGCGTGTGAAAGAAATATACCTCATGTAAGTGTGTGATCATTTTTGAAATATATAATCATTTGTGGATATGTGACCCTTCATTAGTGTAATATTATGATAGATAACTAAGATGATATTAAAAGTATAATTTATCATGTAAATGATATCCTAAATTATATTAATAATCTAATCATTCAAATTAAGATATGATGCGATGAAAAACTAAATAAGATTTATATTTTGTTTAATAACATGTTTTTATATTTTATATAAACCATTCTAATATATAAAATTGAAGTCGGTGTTGATTAATTGTATTATTTCTAATATTTTTAGTGTTATTATCTTATTAGCGAGTCTTTTAAAAACATTGTATCATAAATTTTACTGTACATTAAAAATGTAATTAAGTATTTTAATATATTATTAACAATATTTTCATCTATATTATTCATTTGGTTGAGATATTATTAAAAATTTATTTTATTCAAATAACAAGAAGGTTCTAATATAATATTATATATATATATATATATATATATATATATATATATATATATTATGATTAAAATTAAATTATCTCACTTATAAATTATAAATGTCTATTTGAAAAATAATGTGATGGTACTATGTAAAAAATATATAATATTACAAATCAATATATAGAATATAAGAAATTGTCAACTTTACTTTACGTGTAAGATACTTTACAAAGTAATTTTTTTTTTCATGCGTGTGGAGGGTTGTGCTCTCTTCTTTCTTTTTCTATTTATATTTTTTTATTGACTTTTGCTGCTTTCATCATTTTTCCATAAATAGATACTTTTTTTTATCTACACAAACACAATTCAAAATATTTACAATATTATATATAGATATATTCGAGACTTAAAAGTCACAGTAGTAAAATTTGTCTAGTGATCGCATTTTACTATTACTCAATCTTTTAATTCTATTGTATTTTAAGTTCATCAACATAATTTAGTTGTTGTACTTTTGAACACAGTAGTTTTATAGAAACAGACCGTACATAAAAGATTTTTGTTCTCTTGATGCACACTGTGTATACAGTACTAGTGGTTACCAATCTTGGGCGGTTGAATGGTGTTTCTCCTTTCACATTACTATTGCTGCTGCATTTTATTTTCATTCATAGCAAAAATTAAATTAGATTCCTTCCATTCTGCTCATTGCTGTCTTCAACTTTTTAATTCTTCAACCTTGTTCCGACACTGTTCCCAATATTCAACTCCAATTCATTTATTTTTTCAACATTTTCAAACTCCCAACTCTTCAGCTTTTATGAATTTTCACAACCAGCCTTCATTGTTTCCACCATCACAGCGCTCCTCCTTTAATAACCTCAAATCAATTTTTAAAACCTTGTTCACCTAAAACAAAGGACCACTACCACTTTAATTAAGCTTTTTTTAACCCAAACCAAAAGATCTTTTTAAAATCACAGATAAAAAGAAATTTTATTAAAACAATGATAATTAAAAAGAATAAAGAAGTATATTTAAAGTTTTAATAAATCTTAATTAAAAGTTAATATAACCAAACAATCATAGTGTTTTCTTATTGGACAGTGTGGAGTTGTAAACTGCTTAACATAATTTCTTACTATGCACTTAATGATTAAAATTAATGAACATGAGAGAGAAAGACATAATACGAAAGTAGTGTATACTTTAATACAATCATCAAAATATATTATACTCTGGTTCATAATTGTTCATTAGAAAATTTTAACAAAAAAAATAGAGTGGTCAGAGTATTTTCTTTTTCAAATTTGTCTGACCTTTTACATTCATATTGATAAATTTGGTCTTTTTATTTTTTAATTGTGATTTTAGTAATTCCTTAACCATTATGTTTAATATTTAGTGATTTTTTTATTGATAGAAAAATTAAATTTACATATTACTTGATATTATTTATATGATACTTAATTACTAGAGTTGCTAAGTTAATACAAGACATTAGGTTTATTTTTTCTTATGCATCATTTATTGTATAAGTAAACAAATTATTCTCGAATGATTAAGACTATGACACGAGTCTTATTTTCCTTATACTTGGCAGTCATATCATATGCCACTGTCGCAACCAGACGACAACAGGGGAAAATATATATATGTATGAAAAACAAAAACATTGTCGGAAAGTAAAATTGGATGTATATGAAAATCAGAGAAAGAGAAAAACATACGAATACGATTATAATACGATTATACTTAAACTGTGTAACTCGTGGTCACGCGGTGTATACGGCTAGAGAGAGAAAATCGAAAATCTAGTATCTAATAGAAAGTGAAGAAGGAGAGAGGGTCTTGAGTTCATTCTGTGTTCGGGTTTATCTTTTCCTCTCTCAGACTTTGGACTCTGTTTCACTCCACACTCTACACTGCCCTATAACACCACCACTGTCTGCGTTTTCATTAATCTTTTCAAATCATTTTTTTAGTCTATTTAGTTTTTGGTTGGTGTGGGTCATCTGAGTTTTTTGACTTTAAAGTCCCCTTGTTTTGCACCCTCAAACACCGTCAAAAGGTGCTTTTATTTTTCTCTTCTTTTCTTGGAACTGCACAATTATTGTTGTAACTATTGCTTACTCAAAGAGACTCTCTCCTAGTCTCACTCTATCGTTTTCTGCTATTATTGGCCTCATTCCATTTTTTCCCTTTACCTTCACTGTTAGGTAGCTCGTATGACTGTGCTTTTTTAACTTTTTTTTTTTTTTTTTGTTTTGGGTTTTGATTATTGATATTTGCAGTTTGTTGTAGAAGGTGCGTGAAAGAGAGTTATGGCAGGAGGTGGAGGAGCTCCGGCGCCTAAGATTGATGAGCCACAACCACATCCACCGAAGGATCAGCTACCGAATGTTTCCTACTGCATTACCAGTCCTCCTCCATGGCGTGAGTTTTTTGTTTCTGTTTCTCTGTAATCGTAGATTCGGTTTCTGTGTGCTCTTGCTTTGAACCTGATTCCTCTGTCATCTTTATCGATATGGTATATATTTAAAAGCATGCTTTGTGATTCTGACATTACTTATCTGCGCATGCTGGCTTTTTATCTGCTTATTAAAGTGGCTTTCAGTAAATTCTTTCCTTTTAGGTGTTTTGATGAGAAGAGAAAAAAATTTTCCTTTGGAAAATAGAACTTTTTCTTAAACCGATTGTAAGATTATGTTTGATAAGGATTGTGAATGAAATTAAGGGGAAACCAGAAAAGAAAAAAGATTTATTGACGTTTAATTCACGGTGTTGGTTCAGGGACTTGGGTTCTGGTTTATGAAATTGCAGTCAAAGGTTTTCTTACCTCTGAATCACTTGATTGAAACCAATTCAATGCCCTATTTGGGTGATTCCAAACTTCCATTTGATTGAAATTCTTATAAATTGAACTCTTGATTTTGCCCATCTGAGACACTATTCTTATTCTATATTGGTATTGAGGCTATTCCCAGTTATTCCCAGTTATTTCCAGATCCGGGTTTGTTACTTTATATTTAAAAATCTAATTCTTGCTTCTGCTGTAATAATTTTAGAGTATTTTACTCATAAATAATGTCTGTTTTCAAAATGATCTGTTATCAATTTATTGAATTTCAAAAGTTCATGCAGTCAACATTCAACAACTTTATTAAACAATGTGGATTTTATGGACAAATAAATGATGTATTCTGAAATGACGCCTAGTAGTTGATTTTTTTAAAATATACATGACTACTTCCTCGGCTTATGTTATTGAAAATATGGCTAAATGTTGGTGCCAATCTGATGCAGCTGAGGCCATACTTCTTGGGTTTCAACACTATCTTGTGATGCTCGGTACAACTGTGCTAATTCCCACTGCTCTTGTTCCCCAGATGGGAGGTGGCAATGTAAGCTTTAGCAAATTAAATATACTTAAAATAAACAATTCTAAATGGAATAATTTGAAAGTTTTCTCCTAGCCAAAAATCATATTTATAAAAAAATAGAAAATTGAAAGTCCATTTCTTGCAGGAGGAGAAGGCAAGAGTTATTCAAACTCTACTCTTTGTAGCTGGAATTAACACATTGCTGCAAACTCTGTTTGGAACTCGATTGCCTGCAGTAATTGGAGGGTCTTATACTTATGTTGCAACAACCATCTCTATTATTCTTGCTGGCCGTTTCAGTGATGAGCCAGATCCCATAGAGGTCTTGTATTTTATTGGAACGATTTTTTTTATTAGTTGTGTGGTTGATATACTTGCCAAACAAAGGCTTCCACATGCTTTGTAATCTGTATAGTTTTTGGCAAATTTATTCCAATGAGGGGTGGGTTAATCAATGCATTAGAAACTGTGTTAAAGAGTAAAGTTGGGTTCAGTTCCTGGTGTTTTGTAGAGTACCTTGAAATTATAAGGAAACTATTTATAGAAAAAAAAAGTGTAATTCTAATTCACGGAGCTGAATATGACACTGGGTCCTGTAGCTTATGTGACGGAGTTGCTTGATCACTATTTTGTTTTTTGGGTGTACATGAGCAGTTTAATCACTTTCTTCCTCTGCCTTTTGGATTTATTTTGTCTTCTTTTCAGAAATTCAAGAGGATAATGCGGGCAACCCAAGGTGCTCTTATTGTTGCATCAACTCTTCAAATAGTACTAGGTTTTAGTGGGCTTTGGCGTAATGTTGCAAGGTTGGTCTCAAGTCCTTAGTAAGTGTCTGTTATATTAGTCTTCATATATGGTAAAAAGTGTCTAAACAGAAATGTAATCTAGATTTATCGTCTTTGCCATGAATGCTCATTTGACAGTTTTTACTCTGAATTGAAATTTGGTTTGAAGTAGAAATTATGTTGACATGCTTGACTTTTTTGTGTGATGGAATTTGTATCAACAATGTAGTCCCAGTGAGCTAAAGATATTGAAAGAACTGAATATTCCTGAAATTGAGAGTAATATTCCAAGTGATGTAAGTTTCCAATTTCTTTTTCAGGTTCTTGAGTCCACTTTCAGCAGTTCCTTTGGTATCTCTTGTTGGTTTTGGGCTTTACGAGCTCGGCTTTCCTGGGGTAAGTACACATTTCAATGGCTTGGGTTCAAACCTAATGTAAATGTTGACGTCTTGCTGGTGTGTAGGTTGCTAAATGTATAGAGATTGGACTGCCGGAGCTCATATTGCTAGTATTTGTTTCACAGGTACAGTTCTTTATAGTGTCAAAAACTCTTAGCATCATGATCTCAGTTCATTTTTTTCTCTTGATCTCAGTTCTATGAATCTTTGTTAACAACACTTATTGGTTTTCATGCAGTTTGTACCCCATGTTCTGCATGGAGGAAAACATGTCTTCGAACGTTTCACTGTTTTATTTACTGTTGCAATTGTGTGGCTATATGCCTATCTGCTCACTGTTGGAGGGGCATACAATCATGCTGCCCCTAAAACACAAGCAACTTGCCGTACTGATCGTGCTGGTTTAATAGAATCTGCCCCATGGTTAGTAGTGAAGTTTCATTGATTATTTCTCTAAATGGTATTTTTTCGCTTGCAACTGCTTATTTAATTACCTTCTTTTTCTTCTTAGTTTGCTAAATTTGTATTGACTTTTCTTCCCAAACCTATCTGTTGATACCAATTCCAGGAGCAGCTCCTTCTATGCTGGAGTGTGCTGAATTAGGAATTGTGAATTGATGTTTTTGAATAATTGTCACCTTTGTCCTTTTTGGGGAAGTATTCAACATGTTTTTTGGGTTTGCAGGATACGTGTTCCATATCCATTTCAATGGGGAGCCCCTACATTTGATGCAGGTGAAGCATTTGCCATGATGATGGCATCCTTTGTTGCCCTTGTAGAGGTAATTTCATTTTGTAGATCAGTCTTGTCTATATTTAAGTTGGAATGAGATACCTTTAATTTATTAACTGGTATCGTTCTTCTTCTGTAACAAATACTTGTCCTATTAGTTTAGCTTTTATCAATAATCACTGAATGTATATAATGGCTTTATAAGAAAACCTTAGCAACGATATGAAAATTGCTACATAATAGGCGGCTATATTGGGTTGGAGACTGTGGTTGGTAGCTTAATGAATGTCTGGAAGAATTATACAGGGTAATGGAAATAAAAGGAGGGAGATATCTAAATTCTTTTTCTTAGTTTATCAGTCATGTTCGACCAGTGGAAATAGTAATGATATGCATGATGACATACTGAGCAAGAGTCTCTGGATTCTATTCTATACCAATGCTCTAACTCTAAGTTAGTGTTATACAATTGCCAGTTTACATTGAATGATACTGATTCGCTAGAACTAATTTATATATTCACAATTCATTTGCTGCAAGCAGTCCAGTGGTGCTTTTATTGCTGTCTATCGGTATGCAAGTGCAACACCATTACCACCATCTATTCTTAGTCGCGGCATCGGTTGGCAGGTACAAAGATAACTACTAGTATGCCTGCATTTTTTTTTTCGCATTTATAAAACAAAACTTAAATCGAGTTCCTCAGATCCTTGGGATCTAATTTTCAAATCAAACAGCAACACGTGGGTGTATTTTCATAATTGTTTAGCCTCTATTAAAAATATGTTTCTTAAGTAAAAAGTTGTCACGTTTGATTTAAGAATTTGTTGACTCAGACAAGGGAATTGATCTAATCCTTATAATCAATGGTAGTTTAAGGTGTTTTGATTATGCTGATATTTATGCATCATATTTCTTATCTTCAGGGAGTTGCTATTTTGTTATCGGGATTGTTCGGAACGGGCAATGGATCCTCTGTATCAGTGTAAGACTAAAATCATTCTGCTTGTATGCGCTTACTTCAATTTAGGTAAACAACTTTCTTGTTTATGAGGTGTTTGTTTGATTTCCGTATAGAGAAAACGCTGGTCTTTTGGCTTTAACACGAGTAGGCAGCCGAAGAGTGGTGCAGATATCGGCTGGTTTTATGATTTTCTTTTCAATTCTTGGTGAGTTGAAGATGAAGCTCGTTGCAGTGCTTGTAATTTGAATATGTAGTTTGCCTTAACAGACTAAATCTTGTGCCTTCATTCCCTTCAACTCTTGCTAATTTTTCTTTTCCGGGTAGGTAAATTTGGAGCTGTTTTTGCATCCATCCCACCCTCTATTGTTGCTGCACTGTACTGCTTGTTCTTCGCATATGTTGGTAAGCCTCATTCAAGATGTTTTCATATGACATTCAAGCTTTGGTTTAGTTATATACTTACATCAAACAGCATGTAATGTTCCACTTTCATTCATTATTTGTAGGATCGGGAGGTCTAAGTTTTCTTCAATTCTGCAACCTCAACAGTTTTAGAACAATTTTTGTACTAGGCTTCTCCATCTTCATTGGTCTATCTGTGTCACAGTACTTCAATGAGTACACAGCAATTAATGGTTATGGTCCAGTTCACACCAAAGCAAGATGGGTACTGAACTAATCTGTGGATGGGATGTGTAAAACCTTGGATTTGTTGTTAGCTTTTTCCATGAATTCACTCACTGACAATTTTATTTACCTTGGCAGTTCAATGATATAATCAATGTCCCATTCCAATCAAAAGCATTTGTTGCGGGTTGCATGGCGTATTTCCTTGATAACACAATACATAAGAAGGATGGTGCTATTCGGAAAGACAGAGGAAAACATTGGTGGGACAAGTACCGCTCCTTCAAGACTGACACAAGAAGTGAGGAGTTTTATTCACTGCCTTTCAACCTAAACAAATACTTCCCATCTGTGTAACTGTGTAGCTGAACCAGAGTCTTTGAAAGGTCGTAATTTGACTTGTTCTGATATGAGTTGGATCTTATTACAGGTTATAGTTATATGAAGTCCTCTTTTGCTATAGGATATTCTAAAACATTTGTTCTATTGCTTTTCATTCTGTAAATGCTGAACTGGGAAAGTGGATTCACTGTAGTAAAATGCACATGTTATTTATCTTTCATTATGTATCTTCACTTTTGATCTTTATTTTTTGACAGAAACAGGCTTGTATCATTCTCTTACCAGTAGCAGAATCAATAAAAATGGGAACAGAATAATAATTACAATAATAATAGTAATAATAATAATAATAGAGGTGGGGATTGGCCTCACATCTAGCAGCCCTTGCTGGAGTGAGAGTGAGCAACCATAATAAGCTTGATTCTAGAGTTTTAATCACGTTTAGATCCATTAGTGTTACACTTAATTACGTGGTAGCTTACGTGGTAGCTTGATTCTAAACGTGATAACTTGAATCATGCTATGAGTACTAGTATTTTTTGGTTAGTGATGAACTTTTATGTCTTTAAAGATAAAATCTTGAAGGCTATTCATGATTATTTGTGTTAATACAAATAGAGACTTTGGTGTGGATAATAATAATGTGAAGGAATACAAACCAAAAAGAAAGTTTTCTTCATCTATTCATATCCAACCATAAATTATAATTATTTATTTTTAAAAAAATTGTTTTTCATACGATTCCTTCTCTTTCATCTAAAAAACAATTTTTTAGAAATAAATAAATATACTTTATTTTGTATAAGGTTGATCTTTATATTACTTTGGATGAAGAAAAAAAAATTAAGAAAATAAGACAAATACGCAGGATATATATATTTTGTCCTGGTATATGATTTGAAGGTGTGTCTTTTGTAAATTTTGCATTAACAGTTATTATGAGGTATTTTAAGAAGCTTGTGAAAAAAAAACTAAAATATCTTATGAACTTGATGTGACCTGAGTTGATTCGAACCTAAACAAGCAATGATCAACTCAAGCATATGTCACCGACTTCCTAAAAACTGATTATAAGATATTTTCGTAAGTTTTCTTAAACATTTAAATTTATTTTGATAAAGTTTTCTATTAGCACCTATAAAAGAAGAAAAAGAAAATACATTTCTTTTTGTAAACTAAAATTATCTTGTATATAAATTAAAAAAATAAACTTCTTAAAAGGTTAATAGAAACTCATATAATTAACTCTTACTCTATCTTATTTCTTTACATGTTAATACGAAATAAATTTTACAAGATTAGCTAATTATTTATTTACATTTTTGAAAATCTTTATTCATTATTATTCTATTTAGGTACATAACAATTTTACATTATTTTCTAAATTTTGCATAATAAACTATTTTAACAAGTGTATATTGCTTTCAATGAAAAATAACACCAGAACCTCATGTTTTATATATTTAAATTTGTCTTAAAATATTTATTATTCTAATTTTTTTTAAAGCATTGAGTATTTTACTTCATCTTCATTTGCTAATATTTCTTCTAAATATTTAAATACATTTATAATTATATGTATGAAAAATAAATAACACAAATGTTAATTTCTATAGACTGTCAGCTACTTATAAAATGTATCAATATAATTTTAAGGTGATTATTATAAATTTAACAAGTTTATTAGTTTTCTTAAAAGAAAAAGAATGACAAGTCCAAAGCAAAAAAAAAAAAAAATGTGAAGTCTAAACTTAAAATATACTTATAAATATTCTGAAAGATCGATCCCATAGAAAAGTTCACGTGATCTTGATCGAACATTTATGATGATTTATAATTAAATGATACTTTTCACACTAAATACATATTACTACTCATCATCATCATAATAATAATAATTTTAATTTTATAAAAAAAGGTAAATTCTTAATCTTAAAGTGCTTGAAATAGAACAAAGTTTTGTGTGCATTCAATATTTTCTTCCGCCGTGGAACTCATTCTTCTTAGACTAGTCAGAAAGATGTGAATAGTTGATTCATTCCAAACCATTCACTCACACACCAGATCAACCTTTTATGTGTGAATATTTTTAAGAAAGAAAAAAAATTATGTTTCGAATTAAAAGTAAATAAAATGATATGAGATTTTTAGTTAAAAATAGCATTTTGTGGATGATTGAAGATGTAAGAAGCAAAGCACTTGAAGAGCTATGGCATAAAAATAATGGCACATAAAAGTTGGAAGTTTGATTCTTGGGCTGAAAATGAAACCCACTAGAATTGTTTATTAGGGTTCTAGTCTTGTGTATGTGTGTGTCCTCTTTTTGAAATTAGTGTCCTTTTATCTACTTTAGTCTAGTGATTATGCACATTCTCATTCTGGTAGGATAGAGAAATAACATGCAGAATAGTCCCAAAACAAGTGATTGAAATTTTGATGCATCTCAACACAACATTTTCCACTGTCATTGGGCTACTTGTTCTTGTCAACCATGGAATGCATGTTGTGATCCTTCATCTGTCTCTCTCACCGTTACCCTCTCTCTCTCTCTCTCTACTTATTCTCTCCTCTTTTGATGCTTCAGTCACACCATTTTTTCATTATCAACTTTCATAATACTTATCTATCTTCTTCTTACCCTCTTCAATATTTTTACATAATTTGGTAAAAATCAAGAATAATTTAAATTTATATTATTTATTTAATTTTTTAATATGTTTTTTGAAAATAAAATATTATCTTGTATGGAACTAAATTGTCTTACAAAATCACGTGTGTTCTTATTCTAACGTGTGAGATGTTTTCAAGTGATCTTTGAATGAACATAAAGAGGTAAGATATTTACAAACACTTTGATGTTCAAGTTAGTTAATATAATAAATAACATATGCATTTGTATAAAGTCGAATATAATCTTTATCTAGTAGTAGGTCACCTTTATATACCTTACTATTTAGACTCTAACTTGATTGGATTCACCATCATCTTCATTCTAGGAATACACTCTTATTTGAGGAAGGTTTAGATGCTACAATAAAAATTGTATGACATATTATTATCATATAGGTGTAATTTGACATGATATATGATCTCTATTTACATGTAGAGATTCTATCCTAAGTTAGAATGACCTGATCCTACAAAATCAAAATTTTAAAACAAATAATACCTCAAATAATTTTACTATTTATCAAAAATATCAAGTCTCGTCAAATATCGATAAATATGTATTTTGTTCATTATAAACCAATAAAGTGTTTAGAAAATCTTAAATAATATTTTCTAAAGAAAATAAAAATGATGAGTAAGGGCCTTAACGGCATAGTGATGAGAGAACATACACATGGACTATGTCCGTTACTGTGGCAGTGCCAGGCTATCATCTCACAAATTTGTATTTCTATTATTCATTTAGGAATTCCATAATATAAGCAATTTGTGGTGTTAATTGTTATTTGCATAACTATTTGTTTGTATTATTAAACAGTAGGAAAAAATGTCAATACCTACTTTCCTTTCTGTTAGCTCGTTTGGCCTTCTTATTTTAACAAAAAATATATTTTTTTTCAGTGTAATTTATGTCTAATTTTTGCTTGAACAAAAATATTTTCACTCATGCTAAAAAAATATTTTCTTATGATATCTTCAACTCATTGAATACTTTGTTTTTATATACACAAAATGAAATTTAATTTTTATGATCGATAAATTTATGATTTTATTTAAAAAAGTTATATTGTATTATAATGTTTCTTGAAATTGATGGAACTTGTATGAATTTAAAATCACACATTATTGATGATGTGTGAACTATTGTTTGAGTTGTCGATTAAGGATTGACACCTATGTTATAACATATATTTCTTAGTTTCGTTGATGGTCCAAGTCATAAACTAGGATAAATGGTTATTGTTCCTGCGGATGAACAAATAAGATAAGTTAGGCACGAGTATCGCCCTACCCTGTAGTCCGTTATCTCTTTAGTTGGCCTCTTCCCATTCGATACATGTCGGCTTGAACCCAGGAGGGGTTACCTGCAGAAGAATCTCCGAAGCTCAAGTAAGTCAAAGCTCTCAAAG